>RCUO01000913.1_pt1 | contig 12448 bp, 10 predicted proteins | sample 2166161 | NCBI WGS metagenome assembly RCUO01 (sample SAMN09932617, study PRJNA488358) | compost metagenome | feature: garden; material: soil; isolation source: compost soil in cyclohexanecarbonitrile-enriched culture | place: Germany: Experimental Botanical Garden Goettingen | collected 2016-01-27 | reverse complement strand
CTGGAAGTTGAAAGCCTGCTGGTGCTGAAAAACAACCGTGGCGTGGAAGGCAACCGCGTACGTCACATGGACTACGGCGTACAGATCAACAAGCTGATGTACACCCGCCTGCTGAAAGGCGGCGACATTACGCTGTTCAGCCCGTCCGACGTGCCAGGCCTGTACGACGCCTTCTTTGCCGATCAGGACGCTTTTGAGCGCCTGTACGTGCAGTATGAAAACGACGACAGCATCCGCAAACAGCGCGTGAAGGCCGTGGAACTGTTCTCCCTGATGATGCAGGAACGTGCATCAACCGGGCGTATCTACATTCAGAACGTCGATCACTGCAACACCCACAGCCCGTTCGATCCTGCTGTAGCGCCAGTGCGCCAGTCCAACCTGTGTCTGGAAATCGCCCTGCCAACTAAACCGCTGGATGACGTGAACGATGAGAGCGGCGAAATCGCGCTCTGTACCCTGTCAGCCTTTAACCTGGGCGCGATTAAGAGCCTGGATGAGCTGGAAGAGCTGGCGGTGCTGGCAGTCCGTGCGCTGGATGCCCTGCTGGATTATCAGGATTACCCAATCCCGGCGGCCAAACGCGGGGCCATGGGCCGTCGTACGCTGGGTATTGGCGTGATCAACTACGCCTACTGGCTGGCGAAAAACGGTAAGCGTTATTCCGACGGCAGCGCCAACAATCTGACGCACCAGACCTTTGAAGCCATTCAGTATTATCTGCTGAAAGCCTCTAACGAGCTGGCAAAAGAGCAAGGCGCATGCCCGTGGTTCAATGAAACCACCTACGCCCAAGGCGTGATGCCGATCGACACCTACAAGAAAGACCTGGATGCGATCGTCAACGAGCCGCTGCATCTTGACTGGAATGGCCTGCGTGAATCGATCCAGACGCACGGTCTGCGTAACTCCACGCTCTCTGCCCTGATGCCGTCTGAGACCTCTTCGCAGATCTCTAACGCCACCAACGGTATTGAGCCACCGCGCGGTCACGTCAGCATCAAAGCGTCGAAAGACGGGATCCTGCGTCAGGTAGTGCCGGACTATGAACTGCTGAAGAACAACTATGAACTGCTGTGGGAAATGCCGAATAACGACGGCTATCTGCAGCTGGTTGGCATCATGCAGAAATTTATCGATCAGTCGATTTCGGCGAACACCAACTACGATCCGTCCCGCTTCCCGTCAGGAAAAGTGCCGATGCAGCAGCTGTTGAAAGACCTGCTCACCGCCTATAAGTTTGGCGTGAAGACCCTGTACTATCAAAACACCCGCGACGGTGCGGAAGATGCGCAGGACGATCTGGCGCCTTCGATTCAGGACGATGGCTGCGAAAGCGGCGCATGTAAGATCTAAGTTATTTGCCGGGTGGCGCTACGCTTACCCGGCCTACGGTCTATTGTAGGCCCGGCAAACGCAGTGCCGCCGGGCGATACAATCTCAACAGGACACACTCATGGCATACACCACCTTTTCACAGACGAAAAATGACCAGCTCAAAGAGCCGATGTTCTTCGGCCAGCCGGTCAACGTGGCGCGCTACGATCAGCAAAAATATGACATCTTCGAAAAGCTGATTGAAAAGCAACTCTCCTTCTTCTGGCGTCCGGAAGAAGTTGACGTTTCTCGCGACCGCATCGACTTCCAGGCCCTGCCGGAACATGAAAAGCATATCTTCCTCAGCAACCTGAAGTACCAGACGCTGCTGGACTCCATTCAGGGCCGTAGCCCGAACGTGGCGCTGCTGCCGCTGATCTCCATTCCAGAGCTGGAAACCTGGGTTGAGACCTGGGCGTTCTCCGAGACCATCCACTCCCGCTCTTACACTCATATCATCCGTAATATCGTTAACGATCCGGCGATCGTTTTTGATGATATCGTGACCAACGAACAGATCCTGAAGCGTGCCCAGGGTATCGCGCATTACTATGACGATCTGATCGAGATGACCAGCTACTGGCATCTGCTGGGTGAAGGCACGCATACCGTTAACGGCAAAACCGTGACCGTGAACCTGCGTGAGCTGAAGAAAAAACTGTACCTGTGCCTGATGAGCGTCAACGCGCTGGAAGCGATCCGCTTCTACGTTAGCTTCGCCTGCTCCTTCGCCTTTGCGGAACGCGAGCTGATGGAAGGTAACGCCAAAATTATCCGCCTGATCGCCCGCGATGAAGCCCTGCACCTGACCGGCACTCAGCATATGCTGAACCTGCTGCGCAGCGGCGTGGATGACCCGGAAATGGCTGAAATCGCCGAAGAGTGCAAACAGGCCAGCTATGACCTGTTCGTTGAAGCTGCCGTACAGGAAAAAGAGTGGGCGGAATACCTGTTCCAGGACGGTTCAATGATCGGCCTGAATAAAGATATTCTCTGCCAGTACATTGATTACATCACCAACATCCGCATGCAGGCGGTAGGGCTGGATCTGCCGTTCCAGACCCGCTCCAACCCGATCCCGTGGATCAACACCTGGCTGGTGTCAGATAACGTGCAGGTTGCGCCGCAGGAAGTGGAAGTGAGCTCTTACCTGGTCGGCCAGATTGATGCTGAAGTCAACACTGACGATCTGAGCAGCTTCGAGCTCTGATGAGCCGCGTGACCCTTCGTCTTTCTGGCACAGAACTCCTGTGCCAGGAAGAACATCCCTCTCTGCTGATCGCGCTGGAATCCCACCAGGTGGAAGTCGAATACCAGTGCCGTGAAGGCTACTGCGGCTCCTGCCGTTGCCGCCTGGTCTCCGGCCAGGTCGACTGGCTTACCGAGCCGCTGGCGTTTATCCGCGAAGGGGAAATTTTGCCCTGCTGCTGCCGGGCAAAAGGTGATATCGAAATCGAAATGTAACCCGGTCAGTAGCTGCTTTTAGTTGTCCGGGTACTGGCGGATTTGAACTGCGCCAGCCGGCTGTCCAGCGCCTCGGTATAGAGCATGGTATCGACCCCGACGGCCACAAAGTTCGCCCCCCACTCCAGACACCGCGTCGCCATCGCCGGATCCACCGCCAGGAAACCCGCCGCTTTCCCCGCGAGCCGGATCCGGCGGATCGCCTGCTCAATAATCGCCTGCACCTGTGGGTGTCCGGCGTTGTCGGGATAACCCAGCGAAGTCGACAGATCTGCCGGACCGATAAACACGCCGTCAATCCCTTCCACCTCCAGGATCGCATCGAGGTTATCCAGCGCGGCTTTACTCTCCACCTGAATAAGCAGGCATAGCTCGTCGTTGGCCCGGGCCATGTAGTTCTCTACCCTTCCCCAGCGTGCCGCCCGCGCTACCCCAGCCCCCACGCCGCGCACGCCCAGCGGCGGATAGCGGGTGGCGGAGACAATCTCCCTCGCCTGCTCTGCGCTGTCGACCATCGGGATCAGCAGCGTTCTGGCACCAATATCCAGCACCTGCTTGATCAGGCTACGATTGCCATCAACCGGGCGGATCACCGGCTGGCTGGCGTAAGGGGCGACGGCCTGCAGCTGGTGGTAGAGATCCTGAACGGTATTGGGAGCATGCTCCCCGTCGATTAACAGCCAGTCATAGCCTGAGGTCGCGGCGATCTCCGCCATGTAAGACGAGGTAGAACTCAGCCACAACCCAATCTGCGTTTCACCCTTAAGCAAGGCCTGCTTGAAGGGGTTTGAAAGAACGTTTTGCATAATAACTCCCTGATATTAATGATGTACGCGATCGGCCTGCGGCGCGGTGCGGGTAACTCCCAGTACCAGTATCGCCAGCGCGCCGAGAATGGCAATCCCGGCCAGCGCCAGCAGCCCGGCCGCATCGCTGCCAAACACATTCTGGGCTTTCACCCGGATAAGTGGGGCGAGAAAACCCCCCACCGCGCCAAACAGGTTGACGAAGCCAATCCCTGCTGCCAGCGCGGTACCGGAGAGCTGCTGCGTCGGCATGGTCCAGAAGACCGGCTGTACGGCGATAAACCCTACTGCGGCAACGCACAGCGCGACCATGGCCAGCACCGGCGACACTAGCCCCGAGACCCCCACCCCAACACCGGCGGCCAGCAGCGTCAGCGTGGCGATGTAGCGCCGCTCGCCGGTGCGGTCGGAGTAACGCGGGATAAGCCAGGTGCCAAACAGCGCCGCAACCCACGGGATCGCGGTCACCACCGAGGCGGTGAAGCCCACTTTGGTGCCGAGCAGGGCCGCCACCTGGGTCGGCAGGAAGAAGATCAGCCCGTAGACGGCGATCTGGATAGTCATGTAGATAAACGCCAGCTGCCAGACCCGGCCATTGCGCAGCGCATCGCTCAGCCGTGAGGTGGCCTTGCTCTGCTCCTCCCCCGCCAGTTGGGTGATAAGCGCCTGTTTCTCCTGCGCGTTGAGGAACCGCGCCTGCTGCGGCGTATCGTCCAGCCAGAAGAAGGTGAAGACCCCTGCACCTACGGCAATCAGCCCTTCGATAATAAACATCCAGAACCAGCCGGGATGGCCCATAAAGCCATGCATCTCCAGCAGCGCTCCCGAGAGCGGCGATCCGAGCGACAATGCCAGCGGTGCCCCCATATAAAACAGCCCCATAATGCTGGCGCGGTTGCGCTGGGGGAACCACTGGGAGGTGAGGTAGATCATGCCGGGGAAGAAGCCTGCCTCTGCCGCGCCCAGCAGGGTGCGGATCAACAGAAACTTACTTTCGGTATCGGCCCACGCCATCGCCGTAGAGAGGAACCCCCACAGCAGCGTGGTGGTGCCCATCCACGTCCGGGCGCCAAACTTACGCATCAGCAGGTTGGCAGGGACGCCCAACAGGGCGTAAACCACAAAGAAAATGCCTGCGCCCAGGGCATAGGCTTCGTTACTGAGCCCGGTATCGATCTGGTAGCTCTCTTTGGCGAAGCCGATATTGGAGCGATCCAGAAAAGCCAGCACGTACAGCGCCAGCATGAACGGGATCAGGCGGGCGCGGTTTTTCCTGACCACGCTGTCGAGCAGAGTCATATTCATAGACAATCCTCAATAAAGGATGACGCCACGCGGCTGCGCGGCGCGACGGTTTAGTGGCTGTAAGGACGCTTCAGGGCACAATTCCGGTTAAGCTCGACGCCAAAGCCGGGTTTATCCAGTACCGATTTGTGGATATGGCCATTCACCGGCACAGGTTCATCGAGCAGAATTGGATCAAACTGCGGGCGCAGCGTGGCGCAGTCAGGGCTGGTCATCAGGAATTCGCTGAACGGCGTATTGGTAAAGGTGATCACCGCATGATGTGAGTAGACCGACGAGCCGTGCGGCACCACCAGTTGCCCTCGGGCTTTAGCGATGGCGGCAATCTCCACCAGGGTGGTTAAGCCACCGCACCAGCCGACGTCCGGCTGCATGATGTCGATCCCAGTTTCCGAAAGCGTGCGGAAGGATTGCAGGGTGCCGTGGTGCTCACCGCTGGTCACCATCATCCCCGGCGGGGCATTGCGCTTGAGTTCGCGATAGCCTTCATACTGCTGTGGCGGGAGGCACTCCTCAATCCACTTCAGGTTATAAGGGGCACAGGCGTGGGCCAGTTTGGTGGCGTAATTTACGTCCTGGCTCATCCAGCAGTCGAGCATCAGCCAGAAGTCCGGACCACATTTCTCCCGGTACTCCGCCACCATTGCCGCGTCCTGGCGGATCCCGGCGTCGCCGTCGTGCGGCCCCCGGTGGGTTGGCATTTTGCCGCCGATAAAGCCCATCTCTTTCGCCAGATCCGGGCGGGCGCCGGTGGCGTAAAAACGGATCTCATCGCGCACCGCGCCGCCGAGCAGCTTGTAGACCGGCAAGCCGACGACTTTGCCGAACAGATCCCACAACGCCAGGTCAATGCAGGAGATTGTGTTCAGCACCAGCCCGCCGGAACCGGCGTAATACATGGTCGCACCGAGCATCTGGTCGTGGATCAGCTTGATGTCGCTGACGCACTTGCCCTCGATAAAGCGGCTGAGGTGCTTTTCAACGATAAAGCAGCCCATCTCTCCGGCGGTGGAGACCGCAAAACCGGTCTGGCCGTTGTCGGCCTCCACTTCAACCACCAGCGTACCCAGGACATTAATGCCGAACGACTGACGCGACTGTTCATACTGCGGATATTTACTCATCGGAGTGGCGATATGGTCGCCGATCCAGTGGTTGGCCCCCTGGTCATGATAATCGCCGCCGCCCGCGCCCTTCTCTGCCGTTGCGCCGCCGGTAAACCAGGCTCGGATCTCTTTAATCTTCGGTAGGGTCATGATGTTCTCCATATTATGAGACGTGTTGCTCGAAGGGGCTTTTCCAGCCCAGTAAACGGGAAATGTCTTTCGCACAGGAAATCGCTTTACCGGCAAGGTAGTCGCGGTTGTCCTCGTTGATCTGCAGCCGGGTGCCCACCACCGAGATGGCGGCGGTGAGATCGTTACTGGCGTTAAAGACCGGTGCCGCCACGCAGCGCACGTCGGGATAGTCTTCGCCGTTGTCAAAGCTCCAGCCTCTGGCGCGAATACGCGTCAGTTCGTCACGCATCTGCTGTGCGCTGGTGATAGTAGTGGGCGTAACCCGCTCCCAGTCCAGGCTGCCGATGATGGCCTCCTGCACCCTGTAGGGTTGCCAGGCAAGCAGGCATTTGCCAATACCCGAGCGGGAGAGCGACAGGCTTTTCCCTTCGTGCGAGCGCACGCTGATGGTGGCGGGCGACTCGATTTTGAGGATGTAATAGGCGCTACCGTGATCAATAATGCCGAGATGGCACAGCATGCCGCTCTCGTCCATCAGTTGCGTCAGGCTCGGGCGCGCCATCTCACGCAGATCCATCCGGCTTACCGCGTGGCCTGCCAGCTCTACCAGCCGGGTCCACAGGCAGTAGTTATCCTGGCTGTCGAGGCTGAGAAAACGCTGTCTTCTCAGCTCGCCCAGCAGCAGGTAGGCGGTGCTTTTCGGGATCCCCAGCTCGTCAATAAGGGTCGCGGCGCTGCAGGGCCCCAGGCGGGCGATGGTGTCGAGAATATCGATAGCGCGGGTAAGCGCCGGTACTTTAGTTGATTCCAACATGCTGGACTCCAGTCCTGAATACTGGAATCAGTGTTGCGGCTGAGGGCGGGTTTATTTGTGAGCGACTTCAAATCGCCGGCGTGTTCCAACCAGTTGGACAAACAGCGGGATAAAAATGTGACGGACAGCGCAGAAAAAAACAGAACGAGTACAACCGGTTGGACAACAACGCGCCGGGCGGGGTGCCCGGCGCACGACAATCACGGCATGAACAGCGTCTCGACGACGTTGATCCAGCCATGTTCGCTGGCCACCGGCTTGCCGTTCAGCCAGCGACGCAGCATGTTCAGCGCCATCATCGCACAGACCTCCTGACGCACCGCCATACTGTGTCGCGTGATGCTCATTTTCACCCGCAGGGCATGGGTGCCTTCCGGGGTGGCAAGGGCAAAGTTAAGATGATCCTCTTCCACGCCCGACACCGCCAAAGCCAGCCCGGCAAAATGTTTCACGCGCCGCTCGGAAACCCAGTGAGCGGTTTGCGCAAGCGTCTCCTCCTGGGAAGGCACCACCTCACTTGCCAGCAGCGGAGCACTGACCCGCGAGAGCTGCAACGCCAGCAGGCCACCGGTAAATTGCTCGCTCAGGGTCAGGCTTAACTGACGAGCCTGCAGGTCACGGGCAATGAGTGCCGGAAGCCCTTCGGTGCCTTCAAAGATCAGGCTTTCACCCGCTACGCGCTGCACCTCAGGCCACAGAGCCAGCATCGCGGCTTTTTCGGTCGCCGGGCCGGTCAATTTCAGTTCGATAATCGGCATGGAGGAGCGATAGCCCATGGTGACGCCTGGCGGTAATGCCAGATGATCGAGGCTCTGCGCCAGGTCGCTCTCTGAGCGGCCAAAGGTGGTAAGACGTAAACAGATCGGCGGTTCCGGTAAGGTAAAACGCTGACGCAGACGCGGCAGGATCTCTTTTTCTACCATCACTTTAAATTCGGACGGGACGCCTGGGGTAAAGAACATCAGGCAGCGATTAAGCTGGACGGCAAAGCCGCACGCGGTGCCGACGGGGTTATCCACCAGCTCCGCGCTGGCCGGAATTTCCGCCTGTTTGCGGTTGCTGGGGGCCATCACCCTGCCGCGCTCGCTGAAGAAACGTTCCATATGGGCGAGCCACTCGGTATGCAGCACCAGTTCTTCACCTTTGGCGGTCGCGGCGGCCAGTGCGCTCAAGTCATCGCTGGTTGGACCGAGGCCACCATTGACGATCAGCACATCCGCATGCTGGCTGCGCTCACGCAGAATATCAACCAACGACTCCAGCGAGTCGCCGACGGTGTTGCGTCGCGTTAAAGGTAATCCTTGCTCAAAGAAAATATCTGCCAGCCAGGCTGCATTGGTATCGGTAATTTGCCCGTGCAGTACTTCATCGCCGGTGGACAGCATCTCCACGTTTATCATTGTGTTCTCCCGCTTATGTGGTGAAAACACTATAACGCAATCGGATGCCGGAGGAAGAGAGAAACAGGCGCGGCAGAAAACCGCGCCAGAGGATCAGAAACCGGCGCTCACGCCAACGTACGGGCCATCGGCAATCGCGCTGTCGCGGTCGCCGTCTTTACCCGACAGGTTCAGATAGCGATAGCCTGCTTCGAGGGTGATGGGGCGCATGATGGTCCAGCGCGCACCGGCATTCGCTTCTTCGTAGCTGTCGATACCGCTGGAGAGTGAGTCCGGAGAGTAGTAGTACTCGCCAAACAGAGCGAAGCTGTCGCCAATTTTCCACTGCAGGCCGCCGCCTACCGCTGCGGCATAGCCTTCATCGCCAGCTTTCGGATTGGTGTAGATGCCTTTCCCGCCGACGGTCGCCAGGAACGGACCGAGAGGTATATTCAGGCCCAGACCCAGGCTTGCGATGTCACCTTCATCATCGTTGTTGGTCCAGTTACCGCTCAGCGCTAAGCCCGACGTTTCAGTACCAAAACCGAAACCGAGGTTGGTGTAGTCCTCACCGGCCTGACCGCTGATAGAAATCGCGTTCGCCGCTGCAGAAACAAACATTAGGCCGCCCAGGCCCAGTAATGCCACTTTTTTCATTGTCGTGATCCCACACAATTATTTATCGAAAGTCCCAAACCGCGTGATTTTAACGTGAGTTCGCCAGCGATCAATGCTGATGTGAAGCAATAAATATTTAGATTGTAACGAGTTGATACTCACAGGTTTTAACAATGTTAAATCGGGGGATACAGCATTGCGCGGCAAAAACTGCGCCGGATCAATAACGTCCGTAACTAATTTACTTAGATTAATTCGCGCCCAAAAAGGAAATTCATCGCTTAAACACGCACTATCAGGGAGATAACAATGAGTAAAAACGGTTTAACCACGCTGTCTGGCGCACCGGTCGTCGACAATAACAATGTTGCTACTGCAGGCCCACGCGGACCGATGCTTTTACAGGACGTCTGGTTCCTTGAAAAACTGGCGCATTTCGACAGAGAAGTGATCCCGGAACGTCGCATGCATGCCAAAGGATCGGGTGCATACGGCACATTCACCGTCTCTCAGGACATCACCGCCTTCACCCGGGCAAAGCTGTTTTCTACTGTGGGTAAAAAAACCGATCTTTTCGTCCGTTTTTCCACCGTCGCCGGTGAGCGCGGGGCTGCCGATGCTGAACGTGATATCCGCGGCTTCGCCATCAAGTTTTATACAGAAGAAGGCAACTGGGATCTGGTCGGTAACAATACGCCAATCTTCTATCTGCGCGATCCGCTGAAGTTCCCGGATCTTAACCACGTTGTTAAACGCGATCCGCGTACCAACCTGCGCAATCCAACCTTTAAATGGGATTTCTTCTCACTGCAGCCCGAAACGCTGCACCAGCTGACAATTGACTTCAGCGACCGCGGACTGCCGCGCTCGTATCGCAATATGCACGGCTTTGGTAGCCATGCGTTTAGTTTTATCAACCATAATAACGAACGCTTCTGGGTAAAATTCCATCTGAAATCGCATCAGGGTATTGATAACCTGCAGGATGATGAAGCTAAACGCCTGGTGGCGGAAGACCGTGAAAGCTCCCAGCGCGATCTGTTTACTTCTATTGAAAAAGGCGATTTCCCACGCTGGACATTTTACGTGCAGATTATGCCGGAAACCGACGCCGCGAAGGTGCCTTACAATCCGTTCGATCTGACAAAAGTCTGGTCACACGGCGACTATCCGCTGATTGAAGTCGGTGTTCTGGAGCTGAACCGTAATCCGGATAACTACTTTGCGGAAGTGGAGCAGGTGGCGATGTCACCCGCCAACGTGGTGCCGGGGATTGGTTTCTCGCCGGATCGAATGCTTCAGGGGCGCTTGTTCTCCTACGGCGATGCCCACCGCTATCGCCTGGGCGTCAATCACCAGCAAATCCCGGTCAACGCCCCGCGCTGTCCGTTCCATAACTACCATCGTGACGGCGCGATGCGCGTGGACGGCAACAGCGGTAACGGTGCAACCTATGAACCTAATAGCTTTGGCGTGTTCCAGCAGCAGCCTGACTTTAGCGAACCGCCGCTGTCGCTGGAAGGCGCTGCCGACCACTGGAATCATCGTGAAGACAACGACTATTTCAGCCAGCCGCGCAAGCTGTTTGAACTGCTGAGTCCTGAAGAGCATCAGCGTATGTTTGAACGTATCGCCGGGGATATGAAAGATGTGCCCGCGTTTATTCAGGCACGCCAGATTGCCCTGTTCAGCGAAGTCCATCCAGAGTACGGCGCGGGTGTTCAGGAAGCGCTGATGCGCCTGTCAGAAGCGAAGTAAATACGACAACGGGAGGGAAGGCTCCCGTTTTTAGTTGCACGCTTAATGTCTGGCCTGCTCGACAATCTCAGGTGCCAGACCGGTCAATTTTGTCACCATCTCTGGCGCTAAACCGTTACTCAGCATCGCTTTCGCAATGCGAAGGGCCTCCTGCTCAATACCCTCGGCTCGGCCCTGACTCAGGCCCTGACTCAGGCCCTGACTAATACCCTGTGCCTTGCCCTCTTCCCGGAGAAATTGCGCGATATTCATTAACGTCTCCTTATGCTGATGATCGTTCGTCCTGTGTGCTAATGCATGCAAAAACGCTGCAGGATCGGCGGTATGTCCCGCCTGGAGAAGGTAATTCAGCAACGTTTTTAGCTGTGCGCTGCTAGTGTATCCTAGCGCCAGTAGCCTGACCAGTTGCTCCTGAAGTTCCAGCATATCCCGCTGACGAACGTGCTTTTGCAGCAGTTCAAGCATCGCCACCCGACGGTGCTGCATGATTGTTTCATCGGGCAGGCAGGTGATATCAATCAGCGGAAACGCCCCGGTATAGAGGGACTCGGCCTGCGCCGACTGCTGAAAACCGTCGAGCCAGCGTAATGACCACGGATAGGGTGAGATCTTGCCATGATAGAAAAGCAGCGGGATCACCAGCGGAAGCTCCCGGTGGCCCTTTTCAAGATGACGCTGCATGGCGGCGATGCAATAGCGCATCAGGCGAAAGGCCATGTTCCGGTCCGGAGAACTTTGATGCTCAATCAGCGCGTACACATAGCCTGCGCCAGCGGTGGTGCTAACGGAATAGAGGATGTCGGAATAGCTGAGCCGCAGATCCTCTTCGACAAAACTGCCTGATTCCAGGCGCAGCGACGACAGATTGCACAGCGCGCGCAGAGTATCAGGCAGATGAATGGCTAAAAAATCACGTGCGGTATCGACCTGCGACAGGAGGTGACGAAAGACCGCGTCATGCGGTGTCGGTGAAGATGGGCTGTGCATATTTTCCCTTGCGCCAATGACTTTGGCCGCAACATAGCACAGGATAAGCAAGGGGGAAGTCTGGTGATTCCCTTCCCCGAGCCCGCTCGCAAATCAGCCCTTCAACGACTGATGAACCCACTGCTGCAGGGCATGGCGGGAAATTTTAATGCCGCCATTTTTCAGCTCGCCAGGTAGCACCAGCCAGTGTACTGGCTGCTGAAAACGCGCCAGCTTGTCGCTTATCCAGTGAGGCAACTGGGCAATGTCTGCCCCACTTTCGCACTCAACGACCGCCACCGGCCGTTGACCAAATTCGGCATCGTCGAGAGGCACCACAAACACCTGACTGACCTGCGGGTGAGTGCCGATCACGCGCTCGACCTCTTCCGGCTGGATCCCTTCCCCGCCGCTGAAAAAGAGATTGTCCATCCGCCCGAGGATCGTCAGACGTCCGTCCGTCATCTCACCGCGATCGCGGGTGGCAAACCAGCCCTGCGCATTGTCGATTGGCAAGAGCTTACCGTCACGCCAGTAGCCGCTGGCCATACTGGCGGCCTTGATCCACACTTCGCCCTCGACCAGCTGCACCTCGCGACCGGACAATGCATAGCCAACATCAGCTTTACCATCCGCCTCTTTGGCACACACCGTCGAGGCAAATTCCGTCAGGCCATACCCGCACCAGCTGCGAATGCCGCGGCTCGCCGCCCGACGCGTCAG
>RCUO01000911.1_pt1 | contig 12478 bp, 10 predicted proteins | sample 2166161 | NCBI WGS metagenome assembly RCUO01 (sample SAMN09932617, study PRJNA488358) | compost metagenome | feature: garden; material: soil; isolation source: compost soil in cyclohexanecarbonitrile-enriched culture | place: Germany: Experimental Botanical Garden Goettingen | collected 2016-01-27 | reverse complement strand
GCCAAGTACCATCACGTGTCCGAAGTACCAGGCCTGGTGCTGGGGTCCGCACGTTTTGCGGATGTCGGCTTCGATCGCCATTACCACCTCGATTTCCACATTGGTTTTGTCACCGAAGGCATCCAGCGTCATCGAGCGAAAGGCGAGTCGTTTCTTTTGGGGCCGGGAAGTGTTGCCCTGATGCCGCCGGGTGAAATCCACGACGGTGTATCCGAGGACGGCGGCGCTTATACGCTCAAGACATTCCGTCTATCCCAGGCGCTGGTCGCGAGCCTGGCCGAGGAAATCAGCGGTCAACCGAAAGAGCTTGAATTGACCGGTGTGTTGCTCGAAGACACGGGGCTTGCCGGCAACCTGCGCGGTTTGCACGAAGCGATGCAGCAGGCCGTTGGCCCCGGCAGCCTCGCGGTGCAGACGCAATGGTTCACCCTCCTTGAGCACCTGTTGAGCCAGTCACGGGCGATCAAGCCCGAAACGATTACCGGCTCGCTATCGCCCCTGCAATGGTCTCGCGTCAGGGACTATTGTTTCAGCCACATCGATGAGCGAATCACCCTCGATGATCTCGCCGGACTATGTGGGCTGGGGCGTTTCCCGTTTCTCAAGCAGTTCAAGCGGACCATCGGCATGACGCCCCACGCATGGCTGCTTCGCCTGCGTCTCGAACGGGCGTGTGGCCTGCTGTCTGGCAGCGCGCAACCGATCATCGATGTCGCCCACGCCGTCGGCTTCTACGATCAAAGCCATTTCAACCGCGCCTTTCGACAGGCATTCGGCGTCGCGCCATCACGCTACAGGACTTAGGCCGTCGACCATCAGGCGAGCGTCAATTTTTTACAAGCGCAACAACCGTCCCCCTCCATAGGATGCGCCAATCCGGGCGAAACACCTTCGCCTGCGCAGCCGAGAACTGGATGATGAACGGTGAAACAAGCAGACCGCCCGCGCTGGGTTTTTCAAGTGACAACATCGCCGGTGCATCGCCGGAGGTGGCACAAGCCCTCGTCAAACACAGTTCGGGCCAGGCGGGTCCCTATGGCACCGACGAGTTGACGGCACAGGTCAAGCGCAAGTTCTGCGAGATCTTCGAGCGCGACGTGGAGGTCCTTCTCGTGCCCACCGGCACCGCCGCCAACGCCCTGTGCCTGAGTGCGATGACACCACCCTGGGGCAACATCTACTGCCACCCGGCCAGCCATATCAACAACGATGAATGCGGCGCGCCCGAGTTCTTTTCCAACGGCGCGAAGCTGATGACCGTCGACGGCCCGGCGGCCAAGCTGGATATCGTCCGATTGCGCGAGCGGACTCGCGAAAAAGTCGGCGACGTACACACGACCCAGCCCGCCTGCGTCAGCATCACTCAGGCCACCGAAGTCGGCAGCATCTACACCCTGGATGAAATCGCAGCCATTGGTGACGTCTGCAAGTCCTCTTCCCTGGGATTGCATATGGATGGATCGCGTTTTGCCAACGCCCTGGTGTCGCTTGGCTGCTCCCCGGCCGAGATGACGTGGAAGGCCGGCGTGGATGCCCTGTCGTTCGGTGCCACCAAGAACGGCGTGCTGGCGGCGGAAGCGATCGTCCTGTTCAACACCTCCCTCGCCACCGAGATGAGTTACCGCCGCAAGCGTGCAGGCCATCTCTCTTCCAAGATGCGTTTTCTGTCGGCGCAGATCGATGCGTACCTGACCGACGACCTCTGGCTGCGCAATGCACGCAAGGCCAACGCTGCCGCCCAGCGCCTGGCGCAGGGGCTTGATGGCCTGGGTGGCGTCGAGGTGCTCGGCGGCACCGAGGCGAATATCCTGTTCTGCCGGCTGGACTCGGCAATGATCGATGCGCTGCTGAAGGCCGGCTTCGGGTTCTACCATGATCGCTGGGGACCGAATGTCGTTCGCTTTGTCACCTCGTTCGCCACCACCGCCGAGGATGTCGATCACCTGTTGAACCAGGTAAGGCTAGCTGCTGACCGCACACAAGAACGATAGTCGATGGCGGGTGGCGGCTGTGCTCGCTCTGGTTTCAATGAGCAGCCGCCAAAGCGGAGTTACGCCTTCGACGTCATTTACCGCCCGGGGTCGGCTGCGATGTGGTTGAATTGAACGCTTCGTTCAACAAAGCTCCGCGCAGGAGACATCCGCTTGAACCTGGAACCAGAATGCATCTCGAGCCGCCCGCGATGAAAGTCGGCGTCATTTCCGACACCCACGGTTTGCTCCGCCCCGAAGCCATTGCCGCCCTGCAAGGCTGTGATCGCATCCTTCACGCGGGTGACATCGGTAGCGAGGCGATCCTCGACCAATTGGCCGCAATCGCGCCGGTGGATGCGGTGCGGGGCAACAATGACCTGGACGCATCCTGGGCGCGGGAGTTGCCCGATTGTCTGCACCTGGAGTTCAACGGCTGGACGGTGCTGCTGGTGCATGACATCGCCGACGTGGCGGCCGATCTTGATAGCCGCATCAAGCTGGTGATCACCGGTCATTCGCACAAACCGTGCATCGACTGGCGCGGTGAACGGCTATTCCTGAATCCCGGCAGTGCCGGGCGCAGACGCTTCAAGTTGCCTGTCACCCTGGCGTTGCTTGAAGTGGTTGACCAGTCAATCGAACCGCGGCTGGTGTCGCTGCTCGACTGAGTCGCCTTCACCGTTCGATTCACGACTCGCCGGCAACCACCCTCACTCTGTGGCAGTCGGACGGTCCAAGTTTTTGGCCGCTCGAGATCAGTGTGACGGCCCTGGTGCTGTGGTTGTTCACCTTCCAACTGTCAACGGGTCCCAAAGCCGACCTCGCGCCTGAGTCAAGCATCGACCTGCAACTCATGCAGAAGAAACCCCAGTGAATCCGGGGCTGCGCAATGACTTTTTGCCGAGCGTTGTTCATCCCACGACATCGCATCATCGGTGCAGAAATCTCCAACACACTCCATGCTCAACTCGCCATCGAGAAGTCCAAGCGGAATCCAGTAGTAAGGCGTTTCGCGAAGAACATTAGGCACGGTCGAGCCACATCGTGAGCAAAAGTCATTTCTGTACCCGCTGGGTTTGCGCCACCCCGTGATCGTCCCTTGCCCTTGCTCCCACCGAAAGTCGCGAGCGTTGACCAGCGTGGCAAGATTATGGCCGACCCCGGTTTGCTTGCGGCACAGGGTGCAATGGCAGCGATAGAAAAATCGGGGTTCAACCGCCAGCGAAAAACGTACCGCCCCGCAAAGACATTGCCCTGATGCCATGAGTATCTCCCTTGAAAAATGCTTCATCCGTATTTGCCGGTCAACGGGTTGGTATTGGAAAAGGGGGGCCGTCCTGTTACTGGCCCCTTATTGCCATGTCGGCTTGGCAAAATGATAACCTTGGGCTTTTCCTGCCCCTATTTCACGCAGCTCCCCACTAGCTCCCCCTGCATTTCAATGACGTTGAACCTATCAGTCGTCGTTGTCATCGCGATCACGGTAGCGACGGTGATCGCGATCATAGTCACTGCGATCATAGCCACGACGATCATAGTCACGGTCATAACCTTGATCATCGTCCCCTCTCTGGTCGTAACCACGTCGATGGTCATGATCGTGATATCGCCCGTACCGCTCCCCGTCATCCCAGTGCGGGCCGCACCCTCCCAACAAGACGGCGCTGGAAATGGCCACGATCAAGATTACTGCGCGATTCATATGAACGTCCTAAACGTCGGAAGTATGGAAGGGTCATGGCTGCTCGAAACCTTCGTCCGGGCAGTGTTCAGACATAGCTATGACCATTCGGTAACCCAATGATTCCGCTGAAAAATACAAACAAGTGACAGTCGCTCTCCCATCGAATGCCCGACGAGACAGCCCGGGCCTGTCATCAATAGCCAAGGGGCTGTCGTCGAATGAAAAGCGCCCCTGATAAGGCGGCTATCTAATGGCAGTACTGAAAAAGTCTCTGGTGATGAGTCGACGTAAGCGACTGCTGCGCCTGAGTCACGAGTTGCCTGGTACGCCAGGCAGGAGAATAACAATATGAAATTCGTGAAAAGTCTTCTGGCTGCCGTACCCCTCATGGCACTGGCCATCGATGCCCGCGCCTATGTATCGAGCCAGGAAGCCGCCCGGCTGGGCACCAGCCTGACGTGGGTGGGAGCCGAAAAGGCCGGTAATGCCGACGGCTCCATTCCGCCCTACAACGGTGGCCTGACCACTGCGCCGCCCGGTTTCAAGACCGGCGACAGCATGCGCCCGGACCCCTTCGCGGGCGAAAGACCGTTGCTGGTGATCAACGGCAAGAACGTCGACGCTTACAAAGGCATGCTGACCGCCACCACTGTAGCGTTGGCCAAGCGCTACCCCGCCTTTCGCGTCGACGTCTATCCGACCCACCGCACGGCATCGCTCCCACAGGCGGTACTGGACAACAGCCGCAGAAATGCCACCAACGCCAGGTCCCTCAACGGCGGGATCGCCATCGACAATGTGATGCCCGGGGTGCCTTTCCCGATTCCGCAATCCGGCGCCGAAGCGATGTGGAATTTCCTGCTGCGCTACCAGGGCGTCAACATCCACTCCAAGTACGACTCCTGGAGCGTCGACACGGCGGGTGTACCGAGCCTGGCGGTCACCGGCGAGGCATTCGTCTCCTTCCCGATCTACGAGAACCTGTCGAAACCGTTCAACAGCTCCGACATCTACTATCAGTTGAAGCTGTCCTATACCGGACCTGCGCGCCGAGCCGGCGAGTCGATCATGCTCAAGAACGCGACCAACCCGGCGGAGTTCCCTGGCCGCGCCTGGCAGTACATGCCTGCCCAGCGCCGCGTCAAACAGATTTCGATCCTGGCCTACGACACCCCCAACCCCGGTACTGCCCGTGCACTCGAGCTGTACGACTGGACGCTGGTGGGCAAGCAGGAAATGATCGTGCCCTACAACACTTACAAACTCACCTACGCTCGCGCTGCCAAGTCGCTGACCACGCCTGACTTCATTTCCCCGGACTTCGTACGCTGGGAAAAGCACCGGGTCTACGTCGTGGAGGGAAACCTCAAGCCGGGGGCGAAGCACATCTACCAGAAGCGCCGCTTCTACCTGGATGAAGACACCTGGGCCGCGGTGGCCTCCGATCAGTACGACACCAGTGGCCAGCTATACCGCGGCTCCTTCGCGTTCTTCAGCCAGAGCTACGACCAGCAGGTCCCGGACGCCACCCCTTTCATGACTTACGACCTGTCCAAAGGCACCTACAACATCAATGGCGTGGTGGGCCCCCATGGCGGCATCCGCTACATCGAGCCGCTATCGACGGCGCAGTGGGTGCCAGAGTCCATGGCGGGTGCCGGTATCCGTTAGGTCCGCGGCGAAGCAACTCCCGATCATGTATGACCGATGAATAACAAAGCCCCCAGGTTCAAAAGAACCAGGGGGCTTGAGATTTCGGGTGAATGTTTTCGTGCAGATATGGAGCGATTGCAACACGCCAACCGTAGCGTTTGTCCTTGAAAAACGGGACTCTAATAACCCTTGAAACGATCAACCTCATTCAAGAATGGTCTACCCTCTCGCTCTCTCTGAAGGTTCTCGACGATCACTGCCACACCCCCTTCAATCTGCACATCACTCGCGATGTGCGGGGTCAACAGTACTCGAGGGTGTTTCCAAAAAGGGTTGCCCGGGGACGCAGGTTCCTGTGCCAGGACGTCCAGCACTGCGCCTCCCACGCGACCTTCATTGAGCGCTGCAAGCAGATCTTGCTCAACCAGGTGGGCACCACGCCCCACGTTGATCAGCCCCGCTCCCTGAGGCAGTCGAGCTAGCGTTGCAGCATTGAGTATGCCCTTTGTTTCGGGGGGCAGCGGCAACATGTTCACAACGATGTCGCACTGAGCTAAAAACTCATCCAGTTGCCCAGGTCCGACATAACAACGCCCTCCAGGAACATCCTTCAAGGAGCGATTCCAGCCACTGAGTTGAAATCCCAATGGTTGAAGACGACCAAGCGCAGCTCGCCCCAGATTACCAAGCCCCATGACGCCAACTCGCCGCTGCGAAGCAAGCACGATTGGCCTGGGTTGCCAGCGTCCTTCGCGTTGATCCTGCTGATACGCGAGGATGTCTCGATGCAGGGCAAGGACGGCAAACAAAACATACTCGGCCATGATGCCGGCCATCGAGTCATCAACCAGTCGGACGAGCGAGACCCCTGCCGCCAAACCGGCCAGATCGAACTGATCGACGCCAGCCCCCGCAGCGTAAAGGACTCGAAGATTGCAAAACTGATCAGCAAATTTGGGGAGAGGCTCCCAGGCCAGGAGGTAACGCACCTCTGCCGGGTTACCTGCATCAGGCCATTCGCGGAACTCCAGTTCAGGCGCCATCGATGACAGGCAATCACGCCACTTCTGCGCATCGGCCGGGTCTGCCATGTACAGGATGCACATTGAAAGCTCCTTGTCCGCAATCGGGAAACAACCACTGTTTTTTCAGAGTGGCCCCGTCAGATAGTTGATGAACCGCCGAAAAAGCTCGGCGTTCGTGGAAATATCGAGGCGCTGGTAAATATTGTGCTTGTGAACCTTCACGGTGCCTTCCGATATGTTCAGCACGGCGGCAATCGACGTATTGCTATGGCCTTGCAGGATCAGTTTCGCGATATAGCGCTGGGTCTCCGTAAGCTGTCCCTGGAGGATGTGAACGAACGCATCTTCGGATCTTGCCTCTGTACTTTCCGAGCCCATGTAAAAATCGCTGTGCTTGAGCCGGCAATGCAGTTCCAGCAACGAATTGATAACCGGTGCCAGTGTTTCCAGCGCATTCATTTCCCCGGTCAGGAAGGCTCCATTCCTGAGGTTCCTCATCATCGAATAAACGATGGCGACTCGTGCCTGGACGGGAATGATGAAGCCAATTTCTTCTATCAGCGTGCCATGCTCGGACGACACGCAGGGATGCAGATCCTTGGAGATTGAAAACCCCGAAGAAAAGAAACTGTCGGGTGCCAAATCCCTCATCCGCCAGAGGCCGGCTGGATGATTATTGATGCAAGCGACATAGAACGGGTCTAGCAGGTAGCCGCCTCGAATGTAGGCATTCAGCGTTTTCTCCGGCACCGACTTGTTGTACCCGTTGTGTATCAGGATGGGCGGGTGATTGAAGCGGAACAGATAGCCGCAGCTCATATCGAAGCCCAGGATACTTCTCAGCGCTGAATCAATGGACGCGCCCATCCGCTCCGAGCCCACGGCACTGATCAGGGTTGAGAGCATTTTCGCGTCACTGGCTTTCATATTGACCACACTTGCTCTGCAAAAATGGAACTTCCCAATGGCGCAAATGTAAAGGCACGACAGCATGCCAGGCCATCGTGCGTGACTTCGAGCTCAACCCGGGAACCGCAGGTCTCAGGTCAACTCAGGGGCAGCGCCGAGTCCACTCTCCTTGATGTCCTTCTCGCCCAGTTCCAGCGCCTTGGGCACCGCAAGCCAATAGGCAAGCATCATGCCGATCAGGCCGCCGCTGAGTTTGCCGATGATCAGGGGAAGAATGAGCGAAGGCTGGAAGTTGGCGGAGTAAGCCAGATGGTCGCCAAAGGTGAACGCTGCACAAACGGAAAAGGCAATCACCAGTACTTTGTCCTTTGGCGGCATATCGGCCACCAAGCGGAACATCGCCAGTATGTTAGCCGAAGCCGCGAGCAGACCTGCCGCGCCCATAGGAGAAAGCCCCAATACAGCGGCCACTTTCTCTATGGGCTTTGAAAGGAAACGCTTGATCAGGTAGACCATCGGGAAGGCACCGCACAACATGATGCCGACATAACCTGCGATTTCGAGCGCCCGGAATTGATCTTCCTTGTCGGCAATGATGGGGGCGAAACCCCAAGTGCCGAATACCGAACTGAAGAACGAGGTGAAGTACTCGACGATCGAGGCCACCAATACCAGGGTCACGACACCGTATACGACCTGACCAAGCCTCAAGAACAACAGCACCATCAGGTTCGGGAAGTAGCGCAATGCGGCGGCCAGTGCACCGCAGAACAGAATCAACGGCATCAGGTTCTGAACCAGCATGCCAAGATTGAAATGCAATGCCTGAGTGGCCTCGCCCGCCGTGGCAATGTCCGGCCTTACACCCAGTCCAAGAAACTGCATGCCCATTGCAATAATGATGATGCTGATCGGAATGCTCAGCAGGCCCGCCATGATGCCCAGCGCCATGTACTTGTGATCGGCCTTGTTGAGCATCGCAAGGCCAACGGGGATGACGAAGATCACGGTCGAGCCGGACTGGAACCCGGTTATCAGCCCCAGGATCCAGCCTTCGGGGCTTTGTGACAGGGCATGAGCCAATTGATACCCACCCAGATCAGAGGCAATGAATATCGGCCCGGCGATACCCGCATCCGCGCCCATGGCGAGAAACATCGGAGCCAGGACCTGGCTTATGAAACTGGAGATGAAGGGGATGGCGGCCATGATCCCTGCCACAGGCAGGAAGATCGGTCCAATGCTGTGGATACCTGCGTTGAATTCCTTTCCGAGTTCGGACTCTGCATTGACGATGGAGGCTATGCCGCCAATAACGGCGCACACCATGATGATATAAATGACATACGTACCTATATGTTCCATTGCTGCCTCTGCTATTTAAGAGTTTTTGTTTGGCAGAATTCAGGTGCAAACGAATTTATTATTGGTGGTCAGTGTTCCGGCTCAGAGCGCGGTGTATCCGTTATCGACGAAAAGATGCGTGCCGTTGACGAAGCTTGAATCATCGCTGGCCAGGAACAGAGCCGCAGATGCCACCTCGCCGGGCTCACACAGACGCCCCTGCATCGCCCCGATTGCCTCGTCGCTAGCGTCCACGCCAAACCGGCGAAGCAGATCAAGCTCGCGCTGGCCATGGGCGGTACTGATAAACCCAGGGCAAATGGCATTGCTGCGAATGTTTCGATCGCGGTACTCGACCGAGATGGCCCGCGAGAACATATGGCAGGCCCCTTTGGTGGTGCAGTACAAGACTTCCATGGGCGTACCGACCACACCGGAGATAGAAGAGGTGCAGATGATGCTGCCACCGCCCGACTCGATCATCCCCGGCAGGACAGCCTTGGTGACGAGGAACATGCTCTTGACGTTGATGCTCATCAGGCGATCCCAGTCGGCCTCGCTGGTTTCCAGGAACGGCCCGGCGGAAATCGTCCCGGCATGGTTCATCAACACCGTAATGGCGCCAAAGCGCTCCTCGGCTTGCCTGACAGCGCGATTGACCTGATCGGCCACCGACACATCCGCAGGCAGGAAACAGGCTACGCCGCCAGCCGCGTTAATCCGCGCGGCGACCGCTTCGCCCTGGCTGGTTGGCAGATCCAGGATCGCGACCTTCGCGCCCTCCCTGGCAAACAATTCCGAAACGGCCAGGCCACAACCCCCTGCCCCACCACTGATCAACGCTACTTTGCCTACCAGTCGACCCATTTTTGGTTTTCCTTATTGAAATCGAAGTGAAGTTTGCGATTTCAAGCTAAGTGCCAGCGACAGGACACGTCCATATATCGACCGATATACAAGACTTCAACCTATTGTTTTTACTTGTTTTTTAGTACTGAAAGATATCGAGCAGCGACGACTGGCTTGCCGTCGCTGCTCGATCAGGGGGGTTCAATCTCTAATGAATTACGACTTTGCTGAAGCGGACGACCAGGCCGTCTTTTGGGCGTGACGACGAGTATTCATCAGCCCCAATGCGATGATCACGATCGTCAAGGCCCCGGTAGAAAGCACCTCGCTACGGTGCGCGGGCATCGCGACCATGACGCCCAAGGCGAAAACGATAAAACCGATGACCAGCCACGTCAGCCAAGGGAACAACCACATCTTGAATTCGATCCGGGCACTGGATTTTTCCAGCTTCGCTCGCATGCGCAATTGTGAGAACGCAATCACCAGATACACCAGCAGGGCAATGGCACCGGAACTGGCGAGCAGGAACGCGAACACCTGCGACGGTGCAAAGAAATTCAATGCTGTTGTGGCGATACCGATTACCGTACTGGCGATCACGGCACCCCGCGGTACGCCGGCCGATGACGTGCGCTGTAGAAAGCCAGGCGCTTCATTACGCTTGCTCAGCGAATAGACCATTCGGGAGGAGATGTAGATCGCGGAGTTCAAGCAACTGGCAACGGCAAACAACACCACAATATCAACGATGGTTTTCGCGAAGGGTACATTCATGATCTCCAACGCTCGCTGATACGACCCTTGCACTGGCAGCAACGGGTCATTCCATGGCACCACGGAAATGATCACAAAAATCGAGAGCAGGTAGAAAATGCAGATTCGCCAGATGACCGACTTGGTCGCCCGGGCGATATTTTTAGCCGGATCCTTCGATTCCGCCGCTGCGATAGTGACCGCTTCCGTGCCGACGAAACTGAACATGGTGGTCAGCAACGCGCCGATGATGGCTTCCCAACCGTTGGGCATGAAGCCGCCGAACTCAGTCACTAGACGACTGACACCGCTGACTTCCCGACCGGGTAAAACCCCAGCAATGGCACAGGCTCCAAGCGCAATGAAGGAGACGATGGCTATCACCTTGACCATGGCGAACCAGAACTCGAATTCGCCGTATTTGGCGACGCTGAAGAGGTTCGTCAGGGTGAGCAAAGCGGTTACGCCTACCGCGAACACCCATGTTTCGACCTGAGGGAACCAGCTGTTGAGCACAACGCCAGCGGCAATGGCTTCAAGCGGAATCACCAACACCCAGAACCACCAATACAACCAACCAATGGTAAAGCCGGCCCAGGGACCGATGGCGCGGTCGGCATAGGTGGAAAACGAGCCCGTATCGGGACTGGCGACCGCCATCTCGCCGAGCATTCGCATCACCAGTACCACCAGCAGCCCCGCCAAGGCGTAGGCGACGATCGCTGATGGCCCGGCTGCCGCGATGGCGTGGCCCGAGCCGATAAAAAGCCCCGCGCCGATGATGCCGGCAATGGAAAGCATGGTGACATGCCGCTGTTTGAAGCCAGCGGCCAGATTGTCATCCGTTGTTAGTTTGCTGTTAGTTGACATTAGTGAGCCCTTGTTATTTTTTTGGAGGCGAGCTGCCGCAATTCAGTGACTTGCAAATATGTTTGCAAGTATCAACTCTGAACTTTGAGAACAGCGTATTTCTAATGCTGTGGAACGTGAGGGTCAGGCTGGAAAGAACGAGATTTAAAAATCTGGGGTTTTATAGTCATGCATAATGCACCTCTTGTAATTTTAAGAATCATCACAATGCAAATCCTTATGACGGCCACGATGCTACGGCTTGCCCTGAGTCGCCGAATCGACTGGGTACGTCATTCGCTTATCTGTTTGCGACACAACGCCTCGCCAGCGCATCAATAAAAAACTTCCTGCACTAAGGCACTAGTTTAGAAAGACGCCCTTTAAAAGTTCAGTTATTGTTATATGTAACGAAGTCGAAATTCGCATTGTCTTACTCATCAACGCGGTTCTACCGCCGGGTCACCTGAGAAGGGAATACAAGATGCTTTATCTTCAAGAAATGCTGGGTATTGCGGTGTTTTCCATCACAGGTGTGCTGGCCATCAAGAAAGCCGATGTCGATTTGTTTGGTGCTGTGGTGCTCGGAATCATCACGGCTATTGGCGGCGGTACCCTGCGCGATCTGTTACTGGATCTTCCGATCTTCTGGATTGCCGACTTCAATTACATTTGGGCCGCTTTGCTTGCAGCACTCCTGGCGTTTTTTCTGACCCAAAGACTACAACAGCGTTACCGTCTGTTGCTTTATCTCGATGGGTTAGCTGCAGCGCTGTTCGGATTGGCCGCTACCGAGAAAGTCCTGGCATTACATCTCGCAGCGCCATTGGCAGTGATGATGGGAGTGCTGACCAGTATTGGAGGCGGCATCGCGCGGGATGTCCTGGCCGGAAGAGTCTCACTGCTGATGTCACGTGACATTTATGCCACGCCAATTTTGCTGGGATGCACGCTCTATGTTCTGCTGCGCAACGTATTCCCCTCGATCTGGATCGCCGGCTGGATTGCGTTGATTTTTACCTTCGGCTTGAGGTTTCTCGCCATCTACAAGCATCTCCAGATGCCGGCGATCTTCTCCACCAAACAGGGCTAGCAAAGCAAAGACAAGACCGGCCCCTAATCCCCATAGAAGCGCTAGGGTGCCCTGATTGCCGAGACCGAATGAATGCGTTACAAGGATTAAACCCAATGTGACGAGAATCAGCAAAAACGATTCTGAAAAACGGATGCGATCGCGAAATATTGCAACATCCAATAAGGCAATGAATGCTGGAAAGCTGGAAAGCTGGAAAATCCAAGTGTCGCCATTATCAGTTTTTTTGCCATTGCTTGATGCAGCACTCATCCCGACATTCGTGGTATTCGGGATGAGTGTGCATACCGCTGTCATCCGTTCGGTAGATTACCGCTCAGAGACGTCGATCCAGATGGTCTTG
>RCUO01000909.1_pt1 | contig 12490 bp, 8 predicted proteins | sample 2166161 | NCBI WGS metagenome assembly RCUO01 (sample SAMN09932617, study PRJNA488358) | compost metagenome | feature: garden; material: soil; isolation source: compost soil in cyclohexanecarbonitrile-enriched culture | place: Germany: Experimental Botanical Garden Goettingen | collected 2016-01-27 | reverse complement strand
ATGAGCAGGCTGCTCATCCAGAAAGCTTCCAGCGGATTTCCAACTTATCGGGAATCGGTACATAGGTCAAATGGCAAACTTATTTATACAGAAATGTGCTAAAGGGGGGTTAGTTAATTGATATTGCTGGGTATTTACCTTAATTCACATCCCTGTAACCTTACTGTAGCCGCTGGGGTAGTGTGATCTGACTCACTATATGAAAGCGGTATTATCGCTGTAGCGTGCTGAATGGCGCAATTTATGCGGAGTTTTATTCTGCCATGAGTCGAAAACCCGCATGATGTCACTGTTTTGAAGCTCAGGCGCTATAAATGAAAAAAACCTGCTGAACATAAGGAAAAGTAATTAAAAGAGGGGTGAATGAAATTGCAGTTATCTTGGGTAATTATGCAAAAGATAAAAGCGCACCATGACGATTGATCCAGGTCATCGCCGATGGAAGCTAAAAATGGCAGGCTTGTCCCCTTTCAACGGGGCGGTCTATCAGATTATGCAGTTACAGAAATTAGTCAACATGTTTGGTGGGGATCTTTCGCGCCGCTATGGGCAAAAGGTCCATAAGCTGTCGCTCCACGGGGGGTTTAGCTGCCCGAATCGCGACGGCACCATCGGGCGCGGCGGCTGCACGTTCTGTAACGTGGCCTCCTTTGCTGATGAGGCGCAGCAGCATCAATCTATTGCCGACCAGCTCGCCCATCAGGCAACGTTGGTGAATCGCGCGAAGCAGTATCTGGCCTATTTTCAGGCGTATACCAGCACCTGGGCCGAAGTGCAGGTACTTCGTTCTATGTATCAGCAGGCGGTGAGCCAGGCGAACATTGTTGGGCTGTGCGTCGGTACGCGTCCGGACTGCGTGCCGGAGGCGGTGCTCGATCTGCTCAGCGACTATAAAGAGCAAGGGTATGAGATCTGGCTGGAGCTGGGGTTACAGACCGCGCACGATAAAACCCTGCATCGCATTAATCGCGGTCACGATTTTGCCTGCTATCAGCGTACCACCCGGCTGGCGCGCGAGCGCGGGCTGAAAGTGTGCACCCATCTGATTGTCGGCCTGCCGGGAGAACACCAGCAGCACGCGCTGGACACCCTGCATAAAGTCGTCGAGACCGGCGTTGACGGCATTAAGCTCCACCCGCTGCACATTGTGACGGGCAGTATCATGGCCAAAGCCTGGGAAGCAGGTCGCCTGAGCGGGATCGAACTGGACGAGTACGTGCTGACGGCGGGGGAAGTGATCCGCCACACGCCGCCGGAGGTGGTCTATCACCGGATCTCCGCCAGCGCTCGCCGCCCAACGCTGCTGGCACCGCTGTGGTGTGAGAACCGCTGGACGGGAATGGTAGAACTCGACCGCTATCTGAATGAGCAGGGCGTTCAGGGCTCAGCGCTCGGGACTCCGTGGATCCCCGCGTTATCGTCGCCGTCCGCCCAGTAAACTGCCCAGCATGCCGCGCACGATCTGATTAGTCACCTGACGCGCCGCGCTTTTCGCCATGGTTTGCACCACGCCATCGCGCTTGCCGCCGCGCGGACCGGTGCTGCCAAACAGAATGTCTTTTAAGCCGCCGAGGATCCCCTCATCGGTGTCGGCAGGCTGGCCTTTAGCGGCGGGGGCCTCCTGTTGATCCGGGCTGGACTGAACGCCTTTTTGCAGCATTTCGAATGCAGACTCGCGGTCCACCTGATCCTCGTACTTACCGTAGACCGGGGAGTGGTTGATAAGCCCATTACGCTCATCCTCACTGACTGGCCCCATTCGCGAGCGGGGGGCGATGACCATCGCGCGGGCCACCATCGACGGGCTGCCTTTGGCGTCGAGAAACGAAATCAGCGCTTCACCGGTTCCCAGCGCCTGGATGGCCGCTTCGGTATCGAAGGCTGGATTGGCGCGCATGGTTTGTGCTGCGGCTTTGACGGCCTTCTGATCTTTTGGCGTAAAGGCGCGCAGGGCATGTTGAACGCGATTCCCCAGCTGGCCCAGCACGTTGTCAGGAATATCGCCGGGATTCTGCGAAACAAACCAGACCCCAACCCCTTTGGAGCGGATCAGGCGGATCACCTGTTCAATCTTGTCGAGCAGCACCTGCGGCGCATCGCTGAACAGCAGGTGGGCTTCGTCAAAGAAAAACACCAGCTTCGGTTTATCCAGATCGCCCGTTTCCGGCAGCTGCTCGAAGAGCTCAGAGAGCATCCACAGCAGGGTGGCCGCGTACAGCTTCGGCATCTGGTACAGCTTCTCGGCGCTCAGGATGTTGATGATGCCCTTGCCGTTACTGTCGGTGCGCATCCAGTCTTTGATATCCAGCATTGGTTCACCAAAGAAATGCTCCGCGCCCTGCTGCTCCAGAGTGAGTAACCCGCGTTGAATCGCCCCAGTGGATGCCGGGCTGATGTTGCCGTACTGCGTCTGGAAGGCTTTCGCGTTATCGCCGATGTACTGCGTAATGGCGCGCAGGTCCTTAAAGTCGAGCAGCAGCAGCCCCTGCTCGTCGGCAATGCGGAAGATAATATTCAGTACACCCGACTGCACGTCGTTCAGATTGAGCAGACGCGCCAGCAGCAGTGGCCCCAGATCGGAGACGGTGGCGCGCACCGGGTGGCCTTTCTCGCCGAAGATATCCCACACCACCACCGGATTGCTTTGCGGCTGCCAGTCGGTGATGCCGATGTTTTTTAGCCGCTCAAGCAGCTTCTCCGATCCGATGCCTTCCTGCGCGATCCCGCTGAGATCGCCTTTCACGTCGGCCATAAACACCGGCACGCCAATATCCGAAAAGGATTCGGCCAGCTTTTGCAGCGTCACGGTTTTGCCCGTACCGGTGGCGCCGGTAATCAGGCCGTGACGGTTCGCCATTGCGGGCAGTAAAAACAGCTCGTTGTCCAGCGTGCGGGCAATCAGCAGGGGTGTACTCATGATGCGCTTCCTCGTTGAGTCCTGCGTCGAGTATAGGCAACCTGACGGTAAAATGAGTGAGGTAATTCTGCAGTTTTCGGCGCAATATCCAGTGCGGACTATGCTTTTGCATACGGCTAACAATAATTTGAGGAACTATGTCCAGATTCTTTTTTAACGACCGTAAACAACTGGTTAATGACGCCATCGAAGGTATGCTGATCTCGGCCCCACACGGCAATCTCGTCAAACTGGAGAGCGATCCGGCGATTCGGGTAGTGGTGCGTGCCGACTGGGATAAAAGCCGTGTGGCGGTGATCTCCGGCGGCGGATCGGGTCATGAACCGGCTCATGCCGGGTTTGTCGGCAAAGGGATGCTCACTGCTGCAGTCTGTGGCGATCTGTTTGCGTCGCCGAGCGTGGAAGCGGTGCTGAACGCCATCGTTGCGGTGACCGGCGATCGCGGCTGCCTGCTGATCGTGAAAAACTACACCGGAGATCGTCTCAACTTTGGCCTCGCGGCGGAAAAAGCCAAACGCTACGGACTCAAAGTGGAGATGGTGATTGTGGCGGATGATATCGCCCTGCCGGATAACAAGCAGCCGCGCGGCATTGCCGGAACGGCGCTGGTGCATAAGATTGCCGGACATGCGGCGGAACAGGGCAAGTCGCTAAGCGACGTGCGTGATATTGCCCGCCAGGTCTGCGACAACCTCTGGAGTCTGGGCGTGGCGATGCAAACCTGCAATCTGCCGGGCAGCGACGAGGAAGAGGGACGTATCAAACAGGGCCACGTTGAGCTGGGGCTGGGCATTCATGGCGAACCTGGGGCATCGGTGGTGGCGTCGCAAAACAGCAAAGCGATTATCGACACGCTGGTCACTCCGCTGGCCGAACAGGCTGGTGCGGGGCGCTTTGCGGTGCTGATTAACAATCTTGGCGGCGTGTCGGCGCTGGAGATGGCGCTGCTGACCAAAGAGCTGGCGCATTCGGCGCTGAAAGAGAACATTGCGTATCTGATTGGCCCTGCGCCGCTGGTGAGTGCTCTGGACATGAAGGGCTTTTCACTCTCACTGCTGAAGCTTAATGAAGGGTTTGAGCGGGCGCTTAACGCACCGGTGGAGACTCTGGGCTGGCAGAAGCCGGTGGCGTTTTCCCCGCTGCGTACGCTGGCGCACTCCGCGCTTCAGGATCGCGTTGAGTTTACCCCTTCGGCAAATGCGCAGGTGGCGCAGTACGTCGCAACGGCGACGCAGACCCTGATCGGTCTGGAAAACCGCCTGAACGCCCTGGATGCCAAAGTGGGCGATGGCGATACTGGATCGACCTTTGCGCAAGGCGCGCGGGATATTGCGCAATGGCTGGAAGAGGATCGTCTGCCGCTGAACGATCTGCCTTCGCTGTTGCTGCTGGTGGGCGAACGACTGGCAACGGTAATGGGGGGATCGAGCGGTGTGCTGATGTCGATCTTCTTCACGGCGGCGGGCCAGGCGCTGGATGAGGGTAAACCGCTGCCGGATGCGCTGCTAAACGGTCTCCAGCAGATGAAGCACTACGGCGGGGCGGATCTCGGCGATCGGACCTTGATCGATGCCCTGCAGCCCGCGCTGGAAGCGTTGCAGAAAGGGGATATTCAGGCTGCGGCAGAGGCCGCGAAAAAAGGTTCAGAAGCCACGGCCAGCATGCAAAAAGCCGGAGCAGGGCGCTCATCGTATGTGAATAAAGAGAATCTGGCGGGAGTGACCGATCCGGGCGCAGTGGCGGTAGCAGAGGTGTTTACTGCACTTGGACGGTAGGTGGAAAACGCCCGGTAAGCGTAGCGTCACCGGGCAATCACGGCTTAAAAGTCCGCTTTCAATACCACGCGATAACGGGCTTTACCGTCGCGCACATGCTGGATCGCTTCGTTGATTTTCGACATCGGATACAGCTCGGTGGTTGGCGCGACTTTGGTGCGGCCGGCAAACTTCATCAGCTTACGCAGCTCATAAGGTGTGCCTGTCGCAGAACCCGACACGCTACGATCGCCGCCAATCAGCGTGAACGCAGGCACCGGCAGCGGCTTCATGACGGCACCCACGGTATGGAAGTTGCCGCCGTAGGCCAGCGCTTCAAAGTATGGCTGCCAGTCGAGATCGACGTTTACGGTGTTGATGATCAGATCAAACTGACCGGCCAGCGCTTTCAACAGCGCCGGATCGCGGTTGTTGACCACCTTATCGGCACCCATCGCCAGCACTTCTTTCTCTTTTGCCGGGTTCGAGCTAAAGGCCGTGACTTCGCAGCCCATCGCGTGCAGCAGCTTGATCGCAATGTGGCCCAGACCACCAATACCAATGACGCCTACGCGGCTGGTGGCGGTGACGTGATGCATTAAGAGCGGTTTGAAGACGGTGATCCCGCCGCACAGCAGCGGACCTGCGGATTCAATATCAATGCTGTCTGGCAACGGGATCACCCACTGCCAGTCGGCGCGCAGCTTGTCGGCAAAACCGCCGTGGTTGAGAATGGTCGGCGTGGCGCCTTCGAGACAGTTAATCTGGTTGCCGCTGATACAGGCATCGCAGTGCCCGCAGCTGCGAGCGGTCCAGCCAATGCCCACGCGCTGGCCAATTTTCAGCCCTTTTTCCTGCGCGGCGGTGCCGAGCGCGACCACGCGGCCAATGACCTCGTGACCGGCAATCAGTGGATAGCTTGAGAAGCCCCATTCGTTATCGATCATCGACAGGTCGGAGTGGCAGATGCCGCAGTAATCGACCTGAACTTCGACATCTTCTGCTTTCAGCTCGCCCGCATCGTATTCGTACAGTTCAAGTTCTGCACCCGCCTGCGGTGCGGCGTAGCTTTTTATTGTCGACATCATTTTTCCCCATGTTGGTGTTGAACTGAGAGTGTAGAGCATTCAGTTTACAGCCGCTTAACAGAAGGGGGCGGGAAAGGCGTTACAGCGTTTTCAGCATCCGCACTTCACAATCCACATGTCCGGTACAGCCCAAAGGCTGGTCGATATGCTCAAAGCCGAGGTGCTCGTACAGTCTGATGGCTTCGGTGAGGAAGGCGGTGGTTTCAAGATAACAGCGCGTAAAACCCTGCGCGCGGGCATGATCCAGCGCCAGTAGGGCCAGTTTTTTGGCTAAGCCTTGTCCACGCACGACGGGCAGAAAATACATTTTTTGCAGTTCACAGATGTCCGGCTCGCTGCAGGAGAGCGGCGCAACGCCGCCGCCGCCCACAACTAACCCATCCTGCTCGACAACCCAATAGGCATGGCCAGGCTGGCTGTACAGGGCGTACAGCTCGTCGAGATTGGGATCCGCGACGGTATAGCCTTTATCGGCCGTCAGGCCGAATTCAGCGGATACCCGGCGGATAACGCCGGCAATAGCCGGGTTATCCGTGGCGGTGATACGGCGCAGTTGCGCCGTTACAGGGGCATTTACATGCATTGCTTCACTCATCACAGCGCGCTAATGGTGGCCTGCTGCTCGATCAGTTTCGCTTTTGCATCCGCGAAACCTACCATCCTTTCACGCTCTTTGGCGATAACCGCTTCCGGGGCGCGTGCAACAAAGGCTTCATTAGACAGTTTGCTCTCGATCTTGCCGATTTCAATGTCGACTTTCGCCACTTCTTTCGCCAGACGCGCCAGCTCAGCCTCTTTGTCCACCAGGCCTGCCATCGGGATCAGCAGCTCGGCGCCGTCGATGATTTTGGTCACGGAAACTGGACCTTTGTCATCCGCAGGCAGCACGGTGATGCTCTCCAGACGCGCCATGGTCTGCAGGAAGGTGCTGTTTTCGGTGACGCGACGCGCGGCGGCATCACTGCATCCACGCAGCAGAAGCGCCAGCGGTTTACCCGGGGAGATGTTCATCTCAGCACGGATATTACGCACGGCCACGATCGCCTGCTTCAGCCATTCGGTATCGGCAGCAGCGGCTTCATCAACCTGAGCGGCATCGAATTCTGGATACGGCTGCAGCATGATGGTATCGGCATTGATGCCGGCAATCACTTTCACGCGCTGCCAGATGGTTTCGGTGATGAATGGAATGATCGGGTGGCCCAGGCGCAGCAGACCTTCCAGCACGGTGATCAGCGTGTTGCGTGTGCCGCGCAGCTCAGACTCAGAACCGCCGTTCATTACCGGCTTGGTCAGCTCCAGATACCAGTCGCAGAACTGGTTCCAGGTGAATTCGTACAGGATGCCTGCTGCAATATCGAAGCGATAGCTATCCAGTGCCTCGCGGAACGCTTTAGTGGTCTGGTTGAATTCAGCCAGGATCCAGCGGTCTGCCAGCGACAGGGTCATTTCGCCGCCGTTAAAGCCGCAATCCTGTCCTTCGGTGTTCATCAGCACAAAGCGGCTGGCGTTCCACAGCTTGTTACAGAAGTTGCGGTAACCTTCCAGACGTTTCATGTCCCAGTTGATGTCGCGACCGGTCGAGGCCAGCGCCGCCAGGGTGAAACGCAGGGCGTCAGTACCGTGCGGTTCGATGCCGTCCGGGAACTGCTTCGCGGTGCGTTTGGCGATTTTTTCTGCCAGCTGCGGCTGCATCATGTTGCCGGTACGTTTCTCCAGCAGGTCTTCCAGGGAGATACCGTCCACCATATCCAGCGGGTCGATAACGTTGCCCTTGGATTTGGACATCTTCTGGCCTTCGTCGTCGCGGATAAGACCCGTCATGTAGATGGTCTTGAACGGGATCTGCGGCTTGCCGTCTTCATCTTTGATGAAGTGCATGGTCATCATGATCATGCGGGCGATCCAGAAGAAGATGATGTCGAAGCCGGAAACCATCACGCTGGTTGGGTGGAACTGACGCAGCGCGTCGGTGTTCTCTGGCCAGCCGAGGGTGGAGAAGGTCCACAGCGCGGAGGAGAACCAGGTGTCGAGCACGTCGTCGTCCTGACGCAGGGCTACGTCGGCACCGAGGTTGTTTTCCTGACGCACTTCGTCTTCGGTGCGGCCAACAAACACATTCCCTTCGTTGTCATACCAGGCCGGGATACGGTGACCCCACCACAGCTGACGGGAGATACACCAGTCCTGAATATCGCGCATCCAGGAGAAGTACATGTTTTCATACTGCTTAGGAACGAACTGGATGTCGCCGTTTTCAACCGCTTCAACCGCCGGTTTCGCCAGCACGTCGGCACGGACGTACCACTGGTCGGTCAGCATCGGTTCAATGACCACGCCGCCACGGTCGCCGTAAGGGACGGTCAGGTCGTGCGGTTTAACCTCTTCGAGCAGGCCCAGCGCGTCAACCGCGGCAACCACGGCTTTACGCGCGGCAAAGCGTTCCAGCTTCTGGAACTCGGCCGGAATGTCGCTTGCGTAAACGTCAGACTCTTCGCCTTTGGTGTCGTACACTTCGGCGCTTTCACGGATATCACCGTCAAAGGTCAGAATGTTGATCATCGGCAGGGCGTGACGACGGCCCACTTCATAGTCGTTAAAGTCGTGCGCTGGGGTGATTTTGACGCAGCCGGTGCCTTTTTCCATGTCGGCGTGTTCATCGCCCACAACGGGAATACGACGGTTAACCAGCGGCAGGACCACGAATTTACCGATCAGATCTTTGTAGCGTGGATCTTCCGGGTTAACAGCGATGCCGGTATCGCCCAGCAGGGTTTCCGGACGCGTCGTTGCCACGACCAGATAATCTTTGCCGTCTGCGGTAGTCGCACCATCGGCCAGTGGATAGCGGATGTGCCACATCGAGCCTTTCGACTCGCGGTTTTCCACTTCCAGGTCAGAGATGGCGGTGCGCAGTTTTGGATCCCAGTTTACCAGGCGCTTGCCGCGGTAAATCAGATCTTCTTTGTACAGACGGACGAACACTTCTTTCACCGCATTGGACAGGCCTTCGTCCATGGTGAAGCGCTCGCGCTCCCAGTCCACGGAGTTGCCGAGACGGCGCATCTGGCGGGTAATGGTGCCGCCAGATTCGGCTTTCCACTGCCAGATTTTGTCGATAAAGGCGTCGCGACCGTAGTCGTGGCGGGTTTTACCTTCTTCAGCGGCAATCTTACGTTCGACCACCATTTGGGTAGCAATACCCGCATGGTCGGTACCCGCCTGCCACAGGGTATTTTTGCCCTGCATGCGCTGGTAACGGATCATGGTATCCATGATGGTTTGCTGGAAAGCATGACCCATATGCAAACTGCCGGTGACGTTCGGCGGCGGGATCATGATGCAGAAGGACTCTTTGCTTTCATCGCCATTAGGCTTGAAATAGCCCTGCTCTTCCCAGTGCTCGTAAAGCGGCTGTTCGATATCTCGTGGGTTGTATGTCTTTTCCATTATTTCCAGGTTGCCGTATTCAGGTTAAAACCAGCCAGGCGGTACGCTTTGTAGCGTTCGCGCGCCAGTTGTTTCAGAGAATCTTCGTGAGGGACAAAGTCTACCACTTCTGTGAAAGCGGTGGCAAAATCTGCAAAGCCGATCCGCAGGCTGATCAGGATATCCCGCGGGCTGCTGTTGCGTTTTTGCGGCCAGGCGATCTCCACCGGCGCGCCACCGCGCGGGCCTTCCCCCGCCAGGTTGTGCGGAACAAAACTTTCCGGTGGTCGTGCCCACAGGGCTTCATCCAGACGGATGGCCTGCTGCTCATCTTCGCAGGCAATAAGCACGCGTTTACCACCGCGCCAACGTTCTGCGGCAATCTCACACACCAGCTGTTCGACAGCGCTAAGGCCATCCTGCTGCGCGTCATTGTCCAGAAGATAGAACGTTGCGTTTTTCATCATATGGGGCTTCTTGTGGTGACTTTAAATATGAAGCCGGGTGGCGGATGCCACCCGGTATTCGGGTTTACTCTTCGCCGTTAAACCCGGCGCGGTTGAGCAGGAACTGCGACAGCAGGGCAACCGGACGACCGGTGGCGCCTTTGGCTTTACCGGAGCGCCATGCGGTTCCGGCGATGTCCAGGTGGGCCCAGTTGTACTTGCGGGTGAAGCGCGCCAGGAAGCAGCCTGCGGTGATGGCACCGCCAGGACGACCACCAATGTTGCCCATATCCGCGAAGTTGGACTCCAGCTGCTCCTGATACTCATCGCTCATTGGCAGACGCCATGCGCGATCGCCCGCCTGTTCAGAGGCACTGATAAGTTCATGCGCCAGCGGGTTGTGGTTCGACATCAGGCCGGTGATGTGATGGCCCAGCGCAATCACGCAGGCACCGGTCAGGGTGGCCACGTCGATAACCGCTTCTGGCTCGAAGCGTTCAACATAGGTCAGCACATCGCACAGCACCAGACGGCCTTCAGCGTCAGTGTTCAGCACTTCAACGGTCTGCCCGGACATGGTGGTCAGCACGTCGCCTGGACGATACGCGCGGCCGCCCGGCATGTTTTCACAGCCCGCCAGCACGCCAATAACGTTAATCGGCAGCTGAAGCTCTGCTACCATGCGCATCACGCCGTAAACCGCTGCGGCCCCGCACATGTCGTACTTCATCTCATCCATGCCTTCGGCAGGTTTGATGGAGATACCGCCGGAGTCGAAGGTCAGGCCTTTACCGACCAGCACAATCGGGCGCACGTCCTCAGACGGACTGCCTTTGTACTCAATGACCGACATCAGGGATTCGTTTTGCGAACCATTGCCGACGGCCAGGTAGGAGTGCATCCCCAGCTCTTTCATCTGCTGTTCGCCAATCACGCGGGTGACGACGTTTTTGCTGTAGGAGTCAGCCAGCTGACGCGCCTGCGACGCCAGGTAACCGGCATTACAGATGTTTGGCGGCATATTGCCCAGGTCTTTCGCCGCTTTAATACCGGCAGCAATGGCCAGACCGTGCTGAATCGCGCGTTCACCGCTGGTCAGTTCCCGACGGGTTGGGACGTTAAAGACCATTTTACGCAGCGGGCGACGCGGCTCGCTTTTGGTGGTTTTCAACTGGTCGAAGCTGTACAGGGTCTCTTTAGCCGTCTCAACGGCCTGGCGCACTTTCCAGTAGGTGTTGCGCCCTTTTACGTGGAGCTCGGTCAGGAAGCATACTGCTTCCATTGAGCCAGTATCATTCAGCGTATTGATTGTTTTCTGAATCACCTGTTTGTACTGGCGCTCATCCAGCTCACGCTCCTTGCCACAGCCAATCAGCAGAATGCGTTCAGACAGCACGTTCGGAACATGATGCAGCAACAGCGTCTGTCCCGGCTTGCCTTCCAGCTCGCCACGGCGCAGCAGGGCGCTAATATAGCCGTCACTAATTTTATCGAGTTGTTCGGCGATTGGAGAGAGTCTGCGGGGTTCAAATACGCCCACAACGATGCAGGCACTCCGCTGTTTCTCCGGGCTACCGCTTTTTACACTGAACTCCATGAACTACGCTCCTGAATCTTAAAGACAACGGCGGCGGCTACGGATAGAATTGCAACCTTTCGTAACGCATATCCGCTGTTGCGGTGACTTCGTGTTAATCTTAATTACGGTTTCGACACGTCATTACAACTCGTGAGGCGCGAATCCGCCGGGTGTTCTAATCTTAGCGATGATTTCGACGACTCAAGAGAATAAATGACGTTTAAGCCATGAAACAAGCGATTTTCCTGCAAAGAGATGGGTTTTTACGGGCGTATTTAATTTGATAATCATAAGATATCTGGTTCGGGAGACGCTCAAAAGCCAGCTGGCGATACTCTTTATTCTGTTACTGATTTTTTTCTGTCAGAAACTGGTAAGGATCCTCGGTGCGGCGGTCGATGGTGAGATCCCTACAAATCTGGTGCTTTCCCTGCTTGGGTTAGGCGTGCCTGAAATGGCGCAGCTTATCCTGCCGCTCAGTCTTTTCCTCGGCCTGCTGATGACGCTCGGTAAACTGTATACCGAAAGTGAAATTACCGTCATGCACGCGTGCGGCCTGAGCAAAGCGGTGCTGGTGAAAGCGGCGATGGTACTGGCGCTGTTTACCGGCATTGTTGCCGCCGTGAACGTCATGTGGGCTGGCCCCGTCTCTTCCCGCCATCAGGATGAAGTGCTGGCTGAAGCCAAAGCCAACCCTGGTCTGGCTGCCCTGGCGCAGGGTCAGTTTCAGCAGGCGGCTGACGGTAGCTCGGTCCTGTTTATTGAAAGCGTCGACAGTAGCCGCTTTAACGACGTATTCCTCGCCCAAATTCGCACCAAAGGTAACGCCCGTCCGTCGGTGGTGGTGGCTGATTCCGGTCAGCTCTCACAGGGGAAAGACGGTTCGCAAATCGTCACGCTGAACAAAGGTACCCGCTTCGAAGGCACGGCCTTGCTGCGTGACTTCCGCATTACTGACTTCCAAAATTATCAGGCGATTATCGGCCACCAGGCAGTGGCGCTGGATCCGACCGATACCGAGCAGATGGATATGCGCACCCTGATTAACACCGATAACAACCGCGCCCGCGCCGAGCTGCACTGGCGTATCACGCTGGTGTTTACCGTCTTTATGATGGCGCTGATGGTGGTTCCGCTGAGCGTGGTGAACCCGCGCCAGGGCCGTGTGCTTTCGATGCTGCCCGCCATGCTGCTGTATCTGGTGTTCTTCCTGCTGCAAACGTCAATCAAGTCGAACGGCGGCAAAGGGAAAATTGACCCGGTGGTCTGGACCTGGG
>RCUO01000906.1_pt1 | contig 12521 bp, 12 predicted proteins | sample 2166161 | NCBI WGS metagenome assembly RCUO01 (sample SAMN09932617, study PRJNA488358) | compost metagenome | feature: garden; material: soil; isolation source: compost soil in cyclohexanecarbonitrile-enriched culture | place: Germany: Experimental Botanical Garden Goettingen | collected 2016-01-27 | reverse complement strand
CCCGAATATGTGGTATCCGTTTTTTGAAATGACTCAAAAAATATCACTGTTTGGCTTCATCGATAACTTCGATGCCGTTCCGGTTGTGATCTGGATTTCCAGTGTATTCGTTAAGCTCGCCGTTTATTTCTTCTTAATCAGCTATGGAACTGCACAATTTCTGAAGATTAAACGCTGGAGAATGTTGATCTGGGTCAATGCACCGGTTATGTTTGTCTTTGCCCTGATTCCGCAAAATGTGATTGAAGCTACAACCAATTATCTGCAGCGCTACTGGGTACCCTTCGCTCTGCCGGTGAATATGCTGGGGCTGCCTTTACTGCTGTTAGTAATAGGAACCTTGAAGAAAGGAACCGGGACTGCCGCTGCGGCAGGCGGTAATAGCAAACAGTAGCGGAGCCTTCGGTGATAAGCATCACCTGTCCTCCAGTACCTCCATTTTAAAGTCCTTATAATGCTGTCTGGTGGCCTCGGTCGAGCAGGAATAGGCAAGAGCGTTGTGAACATCCAGCAGCGTCAGCCGGCAGTTGTGCTTCGCTCCTGTATCTATGCCGGTTAACCCGGGCTTTCTCCAGACCTCACCTGCTTTGGCTCCCATTTTGAAGGTTGGCGTATGTCCGAAAATGATACCTTTACCGGCGTACGACGGCGGCTGCACTCTCCAGAATTCCTCACGGATTTCCGTCATGTCCTGCAGCGTCTGCTCTACAAGCGTCACATCCGGACGGAAGCCGGCGTGGACGAACAGGTAACCGTCCGCTTCGATGTACGGGGGCAGTCCCCGCAGCCATTCGCGGAGGGATGTGCCGCCGGAAGCTCCGGAAGCAATGTCTGCAAGTTGCCCCGGCAGCCGCAGTTCCATATTTCCCGGAACAGCCAGCGCACCTTCCTCTGTCAGCCTCCGGATCAGATGCAGCGTCTCCCAGCTTGGCGGATCTTCGTCTATGTAATCCCCCACCAGAATCAGGCGGTCTGAAGCAGGATTATATTCAGCGGTATCAAGCAGCTGCAGCAGCCCTCCGGCATGTCCGTGGATGTCTGAAACCGCCAGCAGTCTGCCTGTATTCAGTGATGTGTGCAGCACAATATCAGCGGCCTTTCCAAAGTGATCTTTAGGTTCTTCTCTTGCTCTCAGGTTGCATAAATATAGGCGGATTCGCGGGGAAGCTCGGCATGGATAATACTCCCGCCATCCCGCTGTTCTTCGCTGAACAGGTATAAGCGTTCTCCTGCTGCCGACTCTGCCATCGTCCGCCACTTGGTCCCTTCAAAGGTCGAGTGAATGACGGTCGCTTCAATCAAGTTAAAGTCTCCACTTTCATTAGAAGCTTCTGCTCCGGCGGGCAGTACCTTGACTGCTTCCGGCCGGAAACGCAGCTCCGCACGGCCTTCCGCCCGCAGGCTTCCGTCCGGCCCGCAGACAATCCCGCACAGCAGGCCTGCCGAACCTTGCAGGGCAGCATCTCCCGGCGTGCCGGCAAAGGTGCCGCTCAGCACATTGATTGCCCCCAGCAGCGAGGCTGCCTGCCTGCTGGCAGGCTTATTGTAGCAGGCCATCGGCGTGTCGAGCTGGTCAATAGCCCCGCTGCGCATCAGCAGCAGCTTGTCGGCCATCGCGAAGGCTTCCTCCGGATCGTGGGTCACATGGAACACGCTCATTTTCAGCCTGCGGAACAGCACGGACATTTCGGTCCGCATCTCCACGCGCAGCCGCATGTCCAGATTGGAGAGCGGCTCATCCAGCAGCATCAGCCGCGGCTCTGTCACCAGGGCGCGGGCAATCGCCACCAGCTGCTGCTGGCCGCCTGACAGCTGCGGCGGCAGCCGCCGCTCGAAGCCTTCGAGCTGGAGCAGGGTCAGAGCCTCCTCCACCTTTTGTTTAATGGCTTGCGCGGACAGGCGCTTTTGTCTGAGCCCGTAAGCGACATTGTCATACACATTCATGTGGGGCCACAGCGCATAGTCTTGAAACACCATATTGATGCCGCGTTTTTCGGGCGGTGTCATCCGGGAAGCAGTGGCAATCGCCTTGCCGTGCAGCAAGATCTCTCCCCCGTCCGGCTGGCTTAATCCGGCAACAAGCTGGAGCAGCGTCGACTTACCGCAGCCCGAGGGACCCAGCACACTGATAATTTCACCCTCCTGCAGCTCCAGGTTGATACCGCCCAGCGCCTGGAAACCGCCGTAGCTTTTCTGCAGATTTCTGATTTCAAGCAGCGGGACACCCGGAGCGTGTACGGTCTGTGGTTGGCTCATGCTCTAGCCCCTCTCTTCTTAAAGATAGTTTCAATTACAATCAGGATTAATACGATAATGCCGCCTCCGGTCACCGTGGCCGCTGAAGCGTAGCCGAACCGCATATCTTCAAAGGCATCATCAATGACAATCGGCAGGGTTACAAAATTCGGCGGGAACAGAATGGAATTGACCGCCAGATCAAAGATACAGGATCCAAAGGCCGCAAGTGCACCTGAAACCAGTGCGCCGCGGATCAGCGGGATCAGGATCGTACGTACCCGGGTAACCAGAGAAGCCCCCTGAATCTGAGCGGCATCGAGCAGATGCCCCGGAACCTTGGCCATCGAGCCGGTAATCACCCGGGTAATGACCGGGATGGCTCCGGCGATGGCCGCCAGCACCAGAATCGGCGGCTTACTGTACAGTCTGAGCCCAAGCGGCTCAAGCCATTTCTGGTTCCAGACAAAAATATACCCGATGCCGAGCACAACGCCCGGAACTGCGAAGGAGATCAGCGTAGCGGTCTCAATGAGCTTTTTAAATTTGAACCGGGAATACGACAGCACAAACGCCGCACCAAGGCCGATAATCAATCCGAATACAGAGGCTGCAGCCGCAATCGCCAGTGATCTGCCGATGCCGGGGAATAGATCCGCCCCGTGACGGAACAGCTCGCTGTAATGCTCAAGCGTCAGATTGCCTCTCACCAGTCCTCCTGACTGTACCTGTAGAATGGACATGACCAGGCTGGAGCCGATCGGGATGCCGATGACAATGATGAGCAGCAGACCGACCGCGCAGCTGATCAGCCAGCTGTATTTGCCGGCAGAGCCGGGGGCCGAGCGGACCGCTCTCCCTGACAGAATGTCATACCTGGCTCTGCGCAGCACATAGAACTGGACGGCAATTGCCATCGCGATCAGCAGCACCAGATACAGGGACAGCACACCAGCCATGTCGAAGCGGATTGGCGAGGTGTAAATTGCCGAGTAGATAGAATATGGAAGTGTCGGGAAGCGGTACACTACGGCAATTGCCGACGGAAGACCAAAGTCTCCGATTGTATCCATAAAGACCAGCAATGCCCCTGAAAAAATAGACGGCAGCAGCAGCGGAACCTCTACCGTCCGCCATACACGCCATGAGCTGGCGCCGCACAGCCGTGCAGCCTGTGACAGCATATCCATTTTCCACTCCATCGCCGCACGTACGGTCAGATATGCCAGCGGGAACTTACTGAAGGTCATCACCGCAACCAGACCGGCCGGTGAGAATACAGCAGAGCTTACCCATTTCCAGCCGAACAGGGACGCTGCCAGCCCGTTGCCGGCAGAGAACATAATCCAGCCCTGGGCCAGGATAAAGGAAGGCATGATGAACAGGATCCAGGCGGCAGCATCCAGCAGCGCAGCCCCCCGGAAAGACCAGCGGGAACGGGCCATAGCCAGCACCGTCCCCAGAATGGTTCCAAACAGCGTAGTGCCGATGCCCAGCAGCAGCGAGTTTTCGAGCGATTTTCTCCAGAGCGGGCGGTTGAATACATCAAGCAGGAGCGACAGATCACCAAAATTCAGCTCTCCGAAAAAAACACCCGGCAGCAGCACCTGAACGATGACAGCTGCCAGAGGAAACAGGACAAGAATGGCGAGCAGGATGCTGACGATCCAGCCCAGCCGGTTTACATTAAGCGCTTTTAGCATATTACCGGCTTACTGCACAGCCTGATCGGCAAACCATTGCTTGATCTCAGCTTCATGCCCGCTCGCCCATGCGGCCTCTGTAAAGTTCAGCTTGGCATCAGCGGCACGGTCAGCTTTCGGTTCTGCGCCCTCTGCAGACGGTTCAAAGTAAGCCTCGTCCCCGGTATCAACCAGCTCCCGCTGCACTTCCGGCTTCAGCAGGAAGCTCACGAACTGCTTCGCTGCGTCAGCTTTTGCCGTATCCTTCTGGATTGCAGCCACACGTACGGATGCCGGTGCTCCCTCTTCAGGCCATACCAGCTCCACCGGTTCTCCGGCAGCCACCATGGAATACGCATTCGATTCCTGCAGCGCAGCAATATCAATCTCCCCGGCGGTCAGAGCCTGTACCACCTGCGGATTCTTCGGATACACGCGCAGCCCCTGCTCCATCAGTGTGTTGAAGTAGGCCTTCCCGCCGTCCATTCCCTTATCCTCGAAAAAGCTGGAGACAAACGGATATGCCGGTGCCGCAATGGCCGGATCAGCCATACCCAGTCTGCCCTTGTAGGCTGCGCGGCTCAAATCTTCCCAGGAGGCAGGAATATCTGCACCGGTGATGTTGTTTTTATTGTAGACGATGATTCCAGCTGCATGGGCCCCGGTCGGATAATACGAGCCGTCTTCGGGAATCAGCGATTCATAGTTATCTTTCAGTCCGGCCACATTATCCGGCGTCCAGCCGGTGAGCAGCTGGCCTTTGGCATCCAGCCCGTTAATGGAAGGCATCGCATCGATCCACACGACATCCCACTGCGGATTGCCCTGCTCGGCTTCAATACGGGACATAATTTCGGCACCGTTACCGGAGACGATGTTCAGCTTGATGCCAGTCTCTTTTTCAAACATTTCACCGATGACCGCATCAAAATCGTTCAGGTACACTGTCAACGTCTGGTCACCGGCAGGTGCTGCTGTTGCCGCTGCTTCAGCTGTAGCCGCCGCATTTCCGTCAGCTGCTGCAGCAGTTGTATTACCCTGATTTTGTCCTCCGCAAGCTGTTACCGCGAGTAGTGAGAGCGCACCTGCTGCAATACCTGCTGTTTTAAGCCAATTCCGTTTCACGATTGATTAATCCCCCTTGAGCTTCTTGTTTCGCCTTAGCGTTACTTCAAACTTTAACAACCTTGTGTAAGAGCAACGTTAAGCCTGAATGTTAGTTTTATTAAATATATCTATGTATATTGAATGTTTAATAGATAACGTCTATATTTCAAATATAGAGGGGGCGTGAAGGCATTGAATGTACAGCAATTAAAAGTATTCGTAGAGGTTATGCGCAGGGAGACATTGCAGGAGGCAGCAGAGACGCTGGAGCTGACCCAGCCGACCGTCAGCTTTCATCTGCGTAAGCTGGAGGAGAGCCTCGGCACCCCGCTGTTCCGCAAGCAATCGCGGAAGCTGATCCGCACGGAGGCGGCGGAGGAACTGCTGCCGTATGCACGGCGCGTCGTTTCGCTGATGGAGGAAGCTGCTGAACGCATGCGGATAAGGGCTCTGCATACACACAGCAGACTGAAGCTTGGTGCGAGCTATACACCGGCCACTTATTATCTGCCTCCTTTCTTAGCGGATTACAAGCACCGGCATCCTGATACAGACCTGCTCTTGACGGTAAAAAAAGCCGAAACCGTACTTTCACTGTTAAGGCATCACGAGATTGATGCAGCGGTCATCTCCCTGCCGGACGAACCGCTGAAGGGCCTGCAGGTTCTGCCGCTTATTGAGGATGAGCTGCAGCTGGTAATGAAGCCCGACCATCCGCTTAGCGAAGCTGAGCCGCTGACTGTGGAGCAGCTGCAGGGCGAGACCTTTCTGCTACATGAGCAGGGCTCTACCTCCCGGCAGCTGGCCGAGGAGTGGGCAGCTTATGCAGGCGTCCAGTTCCAGTCCGTCATGGAGCTGGGAGCGATCGAGACGATCAAGGAGACGCTGAAATTCAACTCCGGTATTGGAGTGCTGCCGCTGCGCAGCATCCTTAAGGAAACTGCAGCCGGCGAGCTGATCCGGCGCCCCCTGCCGGGAGACGGTTACATCAACCGCCGGCACATTTGCCTCGTCTACCGGGACGAGCCGATCTATGCGCGGCATATCCGGGATTTTATCGAGTATATAAGGGGGATGGCCGGTGCCGGCTCATAGGCGATTTTAAGAACAAACTAACTCTGAGGGGGCAACACGCAGGCCCCCTCAGACCTGTTCTCGCGCCCCCGCCTACTTTCCAACTCAATAACGGGACTTTTACCGTTATTTTCGCGTCCCCGCCTACTTTCCGGCCCAATAACGGGACTTTTCCCGTTATTTCCGCGCCCCCGCCTACTTTCCGGCCCAATAACGGGACTTTTACCGTTATTTCCGCGTCCACGCCTACTTTCCGGCCCAACAACGGGATTTTTACCGTTATTTCCGAGCCCCCGCCTACTTTCCGGCCCAACAACGGGAATTTTACCGTTATTTCTGCGTCCACGCCTATTACAAAAAGCTGCCCCATGCGGATTATCCGCACGGCGCAGCTTCATTTGGCTCCTGTATTCTTTTACAACTTATAACTACTCGATCTTACCGCCCTCAACCACCAGCTCATCGGTATAGCCTTCTCCGTAAACCTCATTCAGGGTTGCATTATAAGCCTCATGGATGAACTTTTCCTTGCCCAGCGTCTCCAGCTCGGTGTTGATCCAGTTCAGCAGCTCGGTGTTGCCTTTTGCTACTGCCGGGGCAATGGTGTCCTGGCCGCCGAAGGCCGGGATGCTTACGGTGAAGCCGGGGTTGGACTTGGCCCAGGCGATCAGCTCAGTGTTGTCATTGGCAATCGCGGCACCGCGGCCGTCCTTAAGTGCGGAGAAAATCTCGGTATACTGGTCGAATTTCAGCAGCTCAATGTCCGGATATTCTTTGGTGAAGTAGGTTTCAGCCGTAGTCCCCTTGGCAACGATCAGCCTCTGGCCTTTCTCCTTCAGCTGGTCGATGGAGGTAACCGGCGCACTGTCCGGGGAGACAATCCCGAAGGACAGCTTCATGTACGGGCTGGCAAAATCGACTTTTTCCTTCCGCTCATCCGTAACCGTAAAGTTAGCCATAATGATGTCCACTTTATTGGATTCAAGGTAGGCTACACGGCTGGCCGCATCCACCAGGATAAATTCAGCCTTCGATTCATCGCCGAGCAGATCCTTGGCAAATCTTTTGGCAATATAGACGTCAAAGCCCTGATTCTTCCCTTCGGAGTCCACATAGCCAAACGGCGGCTTGTCGGCAAATACCCCGATCCGGATCTTATCGTTCTTCTTCAGCTGTTCAATCGAATCAAACTTGGAAGAAGACGAATTTGCTCCGGCGTTGTTATCCGAATTACCACAAGCAGTCAGTCCTACCAGCAGCATACTTGCCGCAATAATACCCGTTATTAACTTTTTGCCTTTACCCATCTCTCTCATCCCCTGTTTCTATAGTTTGTTGTACTCAAAAATATTAAGAAAGTGCTGTGCACGTTCTGTCGCAGGACTGGTGAAGAACTGCTCCGGTGGAGCAACCTCACATACGGTGCCTTGATCCATAAAGACGATACGGTCGCCAACCGATTTGGCGAATCCCATTTCATGCGTCACAATAATCATCGTCATACCCTGCTTAGCCAGGCCCTGGATAACGTCAAGCACCTCGCGCACCATCTCGGGATCAAGCGAAGCCGTCACCTCATCGAATAAAATAATATCCGGATTCATGCACAGCGCCCGCACAATCGCGATCCGCTGCTTCTGCCCCCCCGACAGCTGCCGGGGATAATCGCCCGCCCGGTCGGCCAGGCCGACCCGCTCCAGCAGCTCCTGCGCCTGCTGCTGCGCTTCCGTACGCTCTCTCCGCTGCACCTTCAGCGGGCCGAGCAGAATATTCTCCATCACCGTCATATGCGGAAACAGCTCATAATTCTGAAATACCATCCCGATATGCTGGCGCAGCTCGCGCCAATTGACATCCCCTCCGGCCAGATCCTGGCTGCGGTATAAAATATGTCCGCCCTGCACCGGCTCAAGACCGTTGAGACATCGCAGCAGGGTGCTTTTTCCGCAGCCGGAAGGCCCGAGAATGACAATGACCTCCCCGCGCTCCACCTGCAGATCAATTCCTTTCAGCACCTGACGGTCACCGAATGTCTTATGGACACCCTGTACCTCCAGCAGCAGTTCACCTGTCTTCGTCATAACCGCCTTTCCTTCCTCAGCTAATTTTGCCATTTCTGCTCAAACCTTCTGGATAGTCTGGAGAGCGGATAACAGACAATAAAATACAGGATAAAAATAAATCCATACACCCAGAACGAGGCATTCGGCGCTTTGATCACACCCAGCTCAATAATCTGCTGTCCGATCTTCACCACCTCAATCACTCCGATCAACACAACCAGAGACGTTGTCTTCACCATCCGGGTAGCCAGATTGATCGAGCCCGGCAGCATCCGCCGCACCGCCTGCGGGATCAGAATGTGCCGGTATAGCTGACCTCTGCTTAAGCCCAGCGCCTGCCCCGATTCCACCTGATGCTTCGGCATGGATTCCAGCGCGCCGCGCACGATATCACCGATCTCCGCCGCCCCCCAGAGACTGAAGACCAGAATAGCTGTCGCCTCTCCGCTGATGTCAATATGCAGCATAGGCGAGAAGCTGAAATGCACCACGTATAGCCAGACCAGAATCGGAATAATCCGGAAGGCCTCCAGGTACAGCCGCAGAACAAGCCGCAAAGGCCGGGAATTCACCGTCCGCAGCAGGCCCATCAGTACCCCCAGCACAGTCCCTATAACAATAGAAACAAAAGAAATTTCAATCGTAACCAGCAGTCCCCCGAGCAGCCGCTCGAAGTTCGAGCCCTCGAACAGCACCTCAATTCCCGAATTCGGCATGCCGCACCTTCCTTTCCACCCAGCTGAGCAGGAGCGACAATGGCAGCACCAGAATCAGATAGGCCAGCACCAGCAGCAGCAGGGATTCCGCGGTTTTGTAATGCATGCCGATCAGATCCTTGGCGACATTCATCAGATCCATCAGGGCGATCGCCCCGACAATGGACGTCTCCTTCAGCAGAAAAATCGCGTTCGCGCCCAAAGAAGGAATGCTGATGGACAGCGCCTGCGGAAGAATGACGTACCTTGCCAGCTGCACCTTGCTTAGTCCGATGCTGAGACCCGATTCCAGCTGAGTCCGGCCGACCGCCTCAATTCCGCTTCTGAACGCTTCTGTCATATAGCTGCCTCCGAGAAAAGTCATCCCGACCACCGCACACTGGAACTCGCTCATGTGAATACCCACCTTCGGCAAGCCGTAATACAGGAAGAACAGCTGCACCAGCAGCGGCGTGTTTCTCGACAATTCGATGTAAGCCAGAATAATGCTTCTAAGCCCTTTAACCTTATAAAATAGCACCAGACTAAACACAAGCCCGAGCACGAGCGACAGCGCAATCGCGATTAACGCCAGCTTCACCGTCAGCCACATGGCATCCCCGTACAAGGGCAGACTTTCCATGATAAACTCCCAGTCTAAATTCATCTGCACAACCTTCCGTCCGCCAAAATAAAGCCCTCAATCTGACAACTAATTAACAACCAATGTGATCGGTTTACTAGGGTGATTTTATCCCGAAGCTGACATAAGGTGATATGATTAATTTCACACTATTCCAAGTCATTAACTAAGAATAAATACTATGCCTGTCTAGATAGCAGCTCCTTCGGGTAATTACCGCAAAAGAACCAAATCAGCCGGTCAGGTGAACATTCAGACTTTCAATTTCAATTGATATAGTTGGATTTTCTCCACCACATTCCATCTTTTTGTACACTTCTTCTATCATTAATTGGAAAATCTCCACCTAAACCAGCCCTGAAGTCCCTCTATAGAGTATTCCAGCAAAATTAAGTGGAGTTTTTCCTAATAATCTTTAATTACCGTTGTTTAAAGAATAATTAGGTGGAGAAATTCCATTTAGTCTGATTAAGGTAAGCGCCATAAAGCGGTTTTCTATAAAACAAGCTGATAAAAAAGCCGCCAATGCCCTGCGTACGCAGGCAATGACAGCTTTCCTCCAGTATGAATGATAAGACGCTCCTGCTTGGAAGCACTTCAGGCGGCTTGACACAGATAATTGTGCCGGCGGAAGAATCCGAAGACGTTAATATGACCGTTGTGATGTGCTCTGCCCCCGGTCTAACGGGGTCCTTTATACTCTCTTCTGACCGGTACGATGTATATTCCTGTATCCGGATCATTTTTCACAACGACATCCACCCCGTACACGGCTTTAACTGATTCTGCGGTTATCACTTCCTCCGGGGCTCCCTGCAGCACTGCCTGTCCGGCCTTCATTGCGATCAGATGATCGCTGTAATGGACTGCCTGGTTCATGTCATGCAGTACCATGACCACAGTCAGCCCGTGCTCCTTGCCCAGCCGGCGGATCAGCTCGAGCATTTCATACTGGTAGTAGATGTCCAGGTAGGTTGTCGGCTCATCCAGAAAAAGCACCGGCGTCCGCTGGGCCAGCGCCAGCGCCAGCCATACCCGCTGGCGTTCGCCGCCGGACAGCTCGGCCAGCGGCTTCTTCCGCTTACCCTGCATGTCCGTGCAGGACAGAGCCCATTCCACTGCTTCCCGGTCCGCTTCGCGCTCCGGTGACAGCAGCGAACGGTGAGGAAGACGGCCGAAGGCCGCCAGCTTCTCCACTGTCAGATCATCCGGCGCCGTATTCTGCTGATGCACCATCGCAAGCTTACGGGCAATCTCGCGCGGCCGGTACTCAGCCAGCGTCCTGCCGCCCAAAATAACCGAGCCGGCATCCGGCTTGTAATTGGCCGCGAGCACGCCGAGCAGCGTTGACTTTCCGCTGCCGTTGGGTCCGATAATTGCCGTGGTCCGGCCCATTGGGATGTCCAGATTCAGCCCGGTAAGCAGGCTTTTGCCCCGCCGGTAGGAAAAGGAAAGGTCTTTAATCTCCATGATTCATCTCTCCTTTGCGCAGCAGGAAAATCAGGAACGGGCCGCCGATTATTGTCATAATAATCGAGGCCGGGATTTCGACCGGGGCCAGCACCGTCCGCCCGAGTGTGTCGGCCAGCAGGATGAGCAGGGCACCGGCCAGCGCCGTGAACGGAATCAGCACCTTATGATCGGAGCCGACCAGCTGCCGGGCAATGTGCGGAACCAGCAGGCCGACAAAAGCAATCAGGCCGCCGATCGCCGTCGCCGTCGCCGCAAGCAGAACCGCTACTGCCGACACGAGTATCCGCACACGGCTGACATTCATCCCGAGGTTGCGGGCGGTTTTATCCTGCAGCACCAGCACGTTGCACCAGGGGCTGATCAGCAGCGCCAGAACCAGGCCGATCGTGCCGTACAGCACAATAATCTGTACATCCTGCCAGGTTTTCAGGTTAAAAATCGACGTTGTCGCCATATTGACCATCGTTACTGCATAGCTGCCCCGGTAGTTAAAGGATTGTCCAAGCCCGGTAAAAGTAGCATTAACCGCAATACCAACCAGAATCAGCCGCAGCGGCTGCAGCCCGGATTTCCATGACAGCGAAAAGACCAGCAGGCAGGCAACTGCTCCGCCCAGAAAAGCGAACAGCGGCATCCAGAAGAACATCGCCGGAAAGATCGTCACCATCGTCAGCGAAATAAAGCCCGCCCCTGAGGAGATCCCGATTACCCCGGCATCGGCCAGCGGACTGCGCATAACTGATTGCAGGAGCACACCCGAGACAGCCAGCGCCGCTCCGCAAAATAAGGCAATAATGACCCGCGGCAGACGCAGATCGCGGATAATCGCTACATTTTCATTCGTGCCTGTCCATAAGCCCTTCACCAGCTCGGGCAGAGTAACCTGAAGGCTGCCGCTAAGGACAGACCAGATCATAGTAGCCAGCAGCAGGATCAGGACAGCAGCAAAGCTCCAAATTATTTTTTTCATTTCCTCATCCCCTGTTGTTGAAAAAGTTCTGCTCCCGCTCTACGGTGTAAGCTCCGGATACAGCATCGGCAGCAGATCATCCAGCGCCTGGTCAGCAGCAAGGTTCGCCGTGGTACCGAACAGTTCTTCAGGCAAATCGTAGACGCGGCTGTTTTTGACTGCATTGAAATGCTTCCAGATATCATTTTTCACGAAATCCTCGTTAAACATCTTGATCACTTCCTCCGGCATCCCGTGCGCCGCACGCAGAATCACATCCGGATTGCCCTGCTGCAGATACTCCGTATTAGAAGCCAGGTATTCGACCTCTTCCCCTTGCACAATGTTCACACCTCCGGCTATACGCACCAGGTCACCGATATACGAATGCTCTGTAGCAACCAGATAGCTGCCGGGAACCCCGAGCAGAATCAGCACCTTGGGTGCAGGTTTACCGGCAGTCGCCGCCTCTACTTCGGCAATTTTATCTGTGTAACGGGCAACTCCCCGGTCCGCCTGTTCCTTGCGGTCATATTTCTCCCCCAGCAGTGCTATAGACTCCTCAAGCTTATTAAGGCTGGTCAAGTCAAGGAATAAGGC
>RCUO01000905.1_pt1 | contig 12522 bp, 13 predicted proteins | sample 2166161 | NCBI WGS metagenome assembly RCUO01 (sample SAMN09932617, study PRJNA488358) | compost metagenome | feature: garden; material: soil; isolation source: compost soil in cyclohexanecarbonitrile-enriched culture | place: Germany: Experimental Botanical Garden Goettingen | collected 2016-01-27 | reverse complement strand
ACAAGTAGGTGGCCGGTGCTGGTCTCCGGCTTACAAGGTTTATCAGGCCTCCCACAAAAGAGTCGTGAAACTGTAATGGAACTCTTCTGCTTCACACGGCATAAGGGCTGGATCCCAGCGCGGGGATCTTTCTAACCGTGTACCCTTCGGAACGCGCCCCACGTCTCCTTGCTATCCTTTTGCGCATCAGTCTGCGTCTTCACCTACAGGTTTGAGGATAGCAAAACAGACACATTTGCCAACCGGGCTTTTAGACCGATTTCGACCAGCAGAAAACATGGCAGGACGGAAAAATACTATCGATCCACGGATGACTTTACATGGATGAGTTTCACCACGGCAGTTGCCTCTGCGGCGCCGTCAAATATCGCTTGTCGACCGAGCTGAAAGCCGTCACCCATTGCCATTGCAGCCAATGCCGAAAGGGCCATGGGGCTGCATTTGCAACCTATGCCAGCGCACCCGCCTCGGCGCTTGGCATCATGACCGGCGCAGATTCGCTGAAGACGTATGAATCGTCCAGGGGTGTCACACGGCAGTTCTGTTCTCACTGCGGATCTTCACTGTTCTGGACTGACTCGACAGGAGCGTTTTCCGAGTGGATTTCGATTGCCCTCGGTACGCTGGATACGGCGTTACGACCAAACAAGCAAAAACATGTTTTTGTCAGCTCGAAAGCGGATTGGTACGACATCAACGATCAGCATCCACGAACGGACTGAGTGGCTGGAGCGAGCTTGCTCGCGATGAGGTCAGCACATTCAACATTGATATCGACTGACCCACCGCTATCGCGAGCAAGCTCGCTCCCACAGTGATTTCGGTTGCTCGCAGATTTTGCGTACATCCACTAACCCTGTGGGAGCGAGCTTGCTCGCGATGGCGTCAAATCAGTCAACATTGATGTTGCCTGACACTCTGCATTCGCGAGCAGGCTCGCTCCCACACAGGTTGCACTTGGCAACCCGGCCACACTCATGCAGGCCGGCGCACCACCCTCACCTTGCCGCTATCGCCGCCACCGCAGAACAACCGCTCGCCACCATCGGACTCCAGCCCCGACACGCCCACGCCTTCGGGCATTTTCAGGCTCTGCAGCACTTCGCCCGTTTGCGGATCGATCCGGCGCAGCTCGCTTTCATCGCCTTCCCACGTACCGTGCCACAGCGCGCCGTCCACCCAGGTCACGCCGGTGACGAAACGGTTGGATTCGATGGTGCGCAGGATCTTGCCGTTCTCGGGGTCGATCTGGTGGATCTTGCGTTCGCGGTACTGGCCCACCCACAACGTCCCTTCGGCCCAGGTCAGCCCCGAATCGGCGCCTGCGCCGGGAGCAGGAATCGTCGAAAGGATGCGACCGGTGCGGGGGTCGATCTTGTGGATGCGGTCTTCGGCGATCTGGAACAGGTGCTCCCCGTCAAACGCGGTGCCGGCATGGGCAGCGACATCGATCGAGCTCAGAACCTTGCCGCTTTCCGGGTCCAGGGCGTTGATTTTGCTGTTGCATGCGAACCAGACCTTTTCGCCGTCCCAGGTGACGCCGCACACGTGGTCGACATCGGCAAACGGGCCATATTCACGAATGATTTCAGCAGTTGCGTGTTTCATCTGGCATTCCTCGATGGGGTTGGTGCCGTTCATCCTAGCCACCGGGCAGCGGCGCCGGGAGTAACAAGGTCGTCGCGAATCCCGGCACGGGCGGCGTCATCCAGCGCCGCGCGCGACCACGGCCAAACCACTGCACCTTGCCCTGCTCCGCCAGCGCATCGAGCGCCCGTTGCACCGTGCGCTGGCTGGTGCCCAGCGCCAGTGCCAGGGCGGAACTCGACCACGACTCGCCATCGGCGAGGCAGGCAAACACCGCGGCAAATTTTTCCTCGACCGGTTGCGCCAGCGTCACCACCTGCGTACACACCGGCGATTGCAGGGCATAACCGCGCGCTGTCGCGATAACGCCGGCCAACGGCTTGAGTGCTTTACGCAGCCTGCCGATTTCCACGCGAAGCCGGGCGCGATGGGATTCATCCGAAAGCTTCAGACGGAACGCCCGGGCGATCAGCACTTCCCGCTCAACGTCGGCAGGCCACGCCTCGGCCAACGCACGGGCGAGCACGAACAGGATCGGCCGCGTCGCGAGCGACACCGACATGCCACAACCGCGCACAACGTACCGGCAGGCATCCACCACCAGTGACGTTGAACAGAACAACGCTTCAACATCATCGAGCAACAGCGGCCGTACTTCACCCTGGGCAATCAGGCGTGCCGCGGGGGCATCGAGCAGATACACAGCGTGTTGGACCTCAGCCATCAGGGCGGCAATCCCGGCTTGACCGGCAGCCTGCCCGGCCCTGTTCAACGCCTCCCGCGCCGCGTGCGATTGCAGGCGCCGAATGGCAATCCCCGCCAGCACCAGTTCATGGGTTGCCCGCAAGGCCGGTGGCAATGGGCCGGGGTCGAGTCCGGCCAGCAACTGCTGTGCCTCATCGAGCTGGCCGATCAACAGCAGACGGCGGATTTGCAGATAACGCGCATGGGCGGCATTGACCCGGTCACCGTGGTGTTCAAGGGTGACCCGCGCCGTTTCGAGCGCCTTGACCGGCCACCCGAGCTCCCGCGAAGCCAGGGCGATTTCGGCCTCAGCCACCACACATCGCGCCCGGGCCAGCACTTCCTTGGGCGCAAAGGCCCGTTGCGCCCGCTTGACCAGCGCCCTGGCCCGCACCAGATCGCCCAGTTGCGCCATGGCGATACCGCGCAGGGCCAAGGCCGGCGCATCGTCGCGCAAGGCCACGCGGTCCAGTGCGCCCAGCGGATTGCCCGCCGCCAGCGCCTGTGCAGCTGCCGTGATCATCGAGTCCATCGAAATCCCGCCACGCTTGTCACTCCCATCATTCGATACCCGGGTTTAGTCTAAATCACGAGCTTTCACCAGGAGCGTACAACGATGAACACCCACAAAACCGCGACCCGGGAACAATGGCTGGCGGCACGTTTGCAACTGCTTGAAGCGGAAAAGGCACTGACCCGACGCAGCGATGATGTGGCCAGGCAACGCCAGGCATTGCCATGGTTTCGCCTCGACAAGACGTACCGCTTCGATACCGACAACGGCAGCGCCACCCTGGCCGAACTCTTTCAAGGGCGCTCGCAACTGCTGGTCTACCACTTCATGTTCGGCCCCGACTACACGGCCGGCTGCCCTTCCTGCTCAGCCATCGCCGATGGCTTCGACCCCGTCGTCGTCCACCTGGCGAACCACGACGTGACCCTGATGGCGATATCCCGCGCACCCTTGGCGAAACTGCAGGCCTACAAGCGCCGAATGGGCTGGACCTTCCCCTGGGCCTCGGCCGCCGATAGCGACTTCACCGCCGACTTCAATGTCTACTTCACCGAAGCGCAGCAGCGCGAAGGCTTGATCGAATACAACTACCAGCGCGGCGGCCATGCCATGGACGCCAGCCAGATCCCGGAACCGGTGAAACAGTTCGCCGCGACCTGTGGCACCGATGCGCCGACCTATACCCGCGACAGGCCGGGGTTGAGTACGTTTGTGCTGGAGGACGGCGAGATTTATCACACCTACTCCACCTACGCGCGGGGCCTGGACGGATTGTGGAGCATGTACCAATGGCTCGACCGCGCGCCCAAGGGACGCAATGAAACGGGGCCTTGGTGGCGTCGGCATGATGAGTACAGGTGAGCGCCCGCGGTGTCGATGAAAACGTCCGCCAGTTTGTCCATTAGCACGAGCTTGGTCTGCGAGAACCAGCGCCGGGTCGCCCATTCCTGCCATTCCTCGGCACGGTCCAGAGTGTATCGTGGCACGAAGTCGCCGAGGAAGCGGCCGAGGTTGTGCAGCGTCACTTCACGGTCGGTGTTGGCCATTTGCTCGAGCAAATCCCTCATGGCCACTTCGAATTCCGGTGGCCACTGTTCGCCGGCCAACACCTGCTCGACCGAAGGATTGGGCTTGCGGGCTCTGGGACAGGAGCCCGTGGACCAGCCTCTGGTATGGCAGGGGAACGTTGCAATCGCTGACGGATGCCTTACGGCACTCTATCTGGCGGGATGGCTGGTTGAGTCCTGGTTCGATGTCGACAAGCGCCGCGCGACGCTCCCCGTTCTGCCGGCTGGGTAGCAAGAGCTCTATGGTGCCTTGATCGGGCTCAGCATCCGACAAGGAGAAGTCGGCTCATCAGTAGAATTCGTCTAGCAAACAGTAAAACGCTATACGTTGCTGATCTGGCTCTACACCATAGGCGCGAAAAAATGGCGCTACCCATGCCTGTCCAAGGTTGCGCTCTATGCTTCGGACAGCCAGTGCAAGATCTTGATAGATGTCACTGATGCCTAGCCGGCCACAGTCGATGTAGCCGGTGAAGCTGCTTCCTTCGACCATGAAATTCGGTAGGCAGGCATCGCCGTGGGTGACAGCAAGATCATAGGTTTCAGGGAGCGTCGAAAGCATCTCTGCGAAAACATCCTCAGCGGTCCGACCCAGCCGCTCATCGTCAAAGTCTGCCTCGTCAACGAGCCCGGCACTCACTCGACTCCTGGCGGCGGCTATGCGCTGCTCCAAGGGGTGATCAAAGGGACATGCCTCAATTGGCATCTGGTGCAGAGTACGTAGTGCCACCGCCAGGATGCTGATGACTTGGGGTGGAGACAAATCGTTGGAGCTAGCCAGATCATGTCCAGGGACGGCACTCATGAGTAACCAATGGCGATTGTTTTCTGTCGTAGCATCAAGAACTGTTGGCCCAGGCAGGTCAAGCCGGTTCATCCAACGAAGACGCTCAATCTCTTCCGGCAGCTCACTGTGTGCGCCAATGGGCTCGGACTTCACGAACAGGTGTTCCCCATTGATGCAGAGGATGCGAGAAACCTCGGCTCCTGACTCTCCGATAGTTTGTCGCTCAATAGGCGCCCCACTGAGTGTTTGGGACCATTGGGTAGGAATGTACATACTGTCACTTACTCAAGTGTTGGCGGATTTACTGCCAGTCGGTTGCATGACCAGCAAGACTCAAACCCTGCTCACCTCGAAGTCAAGGCAATCACCACCGCGGACAGGTAGAGGCCAACGCCAAAGACGGCATGATTTATTAAACTGCGCATGCAGTTCTTGGCCGGCGTCGGCGTCTTGGAGGATGTAAATCCTGCCCCCATGGCGGGCTGTATAACAAAAAGCGGGACTGCCACTGTTGCCACGCCCAAAGCGATTGCTGGCAGGAAAGTTGGTTCCTGCAGCCAGGCGACTCCTTGAATGCACACCAGTAACACCGCGAAAGCAACACCCGTGGCGTAGTGCGCCACCCAGCCCAGGACCACTTCACCTCGCACCGGCATCGCTTGTCCAATGCTGGCATGAGCGAATTTACCTTGGCATACATGACCTACCCAGCGCCCGACGAAAGCGAAATTCAGCGTAGGAACGCCAAAGGCCTTCATGAGGAACATCCACAAATCCATGACGACGGTAGCGCCACCTCCCAACAGAAAAACGTGTGCAACCACGTCCAGCGATGCCATACCTGCCTCTTGTACATGGACCAATTAATCTTGCCAATGCATGATAGAAGTTGAAGTCAACTTCAAGTCAATGGGCTGAAAATGGATATCACTGAGGTCGTCAAACGCACGGGAATTCCTGCCCACACATTGCGTTTCTACGAGAAGAAAGGCTTGATTGCGTCAGTCAGCCCGCGCGGGGCTCGCCGCCAGTTTGCGTCTGCCGTGGTTGAGCAGTTGGCTGTTATCGCACTCGGACAGGCAGGCGGTCTCTCGCTGGACGAGATACATGCCATGCTTTCCCCGAATGGTAAGGCAGTTGTTGATAGAGTCGTGCTTTTGGCCAAGGCGGATGAGATTGATGCGACCGTCAAGCAACTACAGGCGATGAGCCGGGGATTGCGGCATGCGGCGGCATGTCCAGCCCCTAGCCACGCAGAATGCCCGAGATTTCATCGGTTACTCAAGGTCGCAGCGGCTGGCGTCTTTAAACGGGGCAGGCATTCGGCGCCACATCCTGCGCCCGTTCGGCCTTGAGCACACCGCACGAGCGCAATGGAGCTCCTGGCATCCTTGGAATATGGCAGTCCCTATCTCGAGCTGGAATGTGAGTTCAACCTGGGCCTGACAGCCCCCTCAGCGTCAATACTCCGACATCACCACCATCACTTCAGCGTCGGCGCCATCCTCGCCTTCCGCCAGATAAATATGACCTATTGAACTGTTGAAATAGGCTGTTTCGCGACAGCCGATGCTGATGGATTCACCCGTTTCGAATTGAATGCGCACACGACCTGAAAGGACGACGGCGAACTCTTGTCCGGGGTGACGGATGTAGTCTTCGAACTGGTTCAGTTCGCGCGCACAAATCCGCGCGTACATGGGCGTCATGCTGCGCCCGGGGAAATCCCCCGCCATCGGGTGGTATTCGTAGTTGCCCGTACTGTAGCCCGCCGCACTGTCGATGGCGGTGCTGACCACCGTGGGCTGTACAGCGCTGGCACCCACCTTGGCCGGGCTGAACAGCTGGGAAATGTCCACACTCAGGGCCCGAGCGGCGGCCGCGAGTTTTTCGTAACTCACCGACACTTGCGCGAGCTCCATCTTCGACAAGGTCGACAGCGCCACGCCTGAACGCTCGGACAGTTGTTTAAGCGTCAACTTCTGGTTCTTGCGGATGACACGCAGGCGCGCGCCGACCTGGGCGCGATCTATCAAGGGATGGTCCGTGGAACACGAGACTCGATCGGAACTCATGCAGACTTCTCTGTCGTACGAAAAACGGTGCCTGGGGCTGAGCCAAGGCAAGGGCTGGAAATAATACCTCAAGGTAATGGGTTGACTGGGGAATTCTCATATCTTACATTTCTCGTATCTGAGAATTATAAAAATAAGGGGAAAACTATTTTTCCCCATCCCCAGAGACAGGAGTGACTTCGGTATGCAGGACAGCGAGTGTTTCGATTTCGCCATCATCGGCGGCGGTATTGCGGGGGCCTCCCTGGCCTATCGCTTGGCCGGGCAAGCCAGCGTTGTGGTGCTTGAGCGTGAGAGCCAGCCGGGTTATCACGCCACCGGACGCTCCGCCGCGATGTTCATGGAAAGCTATGGCACACCGCAGATCCAGGCATTGACCCGCGCCAGCCGGGACTTCTATGAGCAACCGCCAACCGGCTTCACCGAACATGCGTTGCTGGAGCCTCGCGGCTGTCTGTACGTCGCCGGTGAGGGGCAACAATCCCTGCTGCAACAAACCTTCGATGCCGGGCAGGCGCAGGCTGGCAATGTTTCATTGATTGATACCGAGCAAGCTCTCGCGCTGGTGCCGTGCCTGCGCCCGGAAGCGATTGTCGGGGCGATGCTCGAAACCGACGCCCGTGACCTGGACGTCCACGCGTTGCACCAAGGTTTTTTACGGGCCATGCGCCATGCCGGTGGCGTGCTGCAGTGCGATGCACAACTGAGTGTCGCCACCCGTGAAAGTCGACACTGGCACCTGACCTTGGCCGACGGCCGCCAGTTGCGCGCGCGCAACCTGGTGAATGCCGCGGGCGCCTGGGCCGACCAGGTGGCACAGCAGTGCGGCGTGCAGCCCATTGGGTTGCAACCCTGCCGACGCAGTGCCTTTACCTTCGACGGCCCTGAGGGCATGGACTTCTCACGCTGGCCTGCGGTGATCGGCATCGACGAAAGCTTTTACTTCAAACCGGACGCCGGCCAACTGCTGGGCTCGCCGGCCAACGCCGATCCCGTCCCGCCACAGGACGTGATGCCCGAAGAGCTGGACATCGCCACCGGGATCTACCACATCGAAGCCGCCACCTCCTTGACCATCCGCCGCCCACGACACAGCTGGGCCGGCCTGCGCTCGTTCGTCGCCGACGGCGATCTGGTGGTCGGCTGGGACGATCACTGCGAAGGCTTCTTCTGGTTGGCGGCCCAGGGCGGTTATGGCATCCAGTCCGCGGCCGGCGTGTCGCAACTGGCCTGCGCGCAATTGCTCGATCAACCCCTGCCCGAAACATTGCGCCGCCAGGGCGTCGAGCCACAACGCCTGGCACCTGGCCGCTTGCGCTGATCATCCCCCCAATGAGGTTGCATACCATGTCTGACAATTTCCAGCGTTACCCCAGCCACCTGCCCTATCCGTTCTCCAAGGCCATTCGGGTCGGCGACTTTCTGTTCCTCTCGGGGCAAGTCCCGATGAACCCTCTGGGCGAAGTGGTGCTCGGTGATATCCGCGAGCAAACCGAGGCCGCCATGGCCCGTATCGGCGAGACCCTGGCCGAATGCGGCGTGGGTTTTGACCAGGTGGTGAAGGCCACGGTGTGGCTATCGGACATGCAACATTTCGCCGGTTTCAACGAGGTGTACAAGCGCCACTTCGAGAATGGTTTCCCGGTGCGCTCCACCGTTGGCGGCGCCCAGTTGGCGCTGGGGGTCGATGTGGAGATCGAAGTGCAGGCCTGGGTCGGCGCCCGCTGATCCACCCCTGCTGTTTGCCAGTGCGATGCCCCGGGAGGGCCATGAACAGTGGTCCCCCATCAGCCATAACAAAAACAATTCGAGGCAAATAGTCATGAAAGAAAGTCTGAAAATAGCCGGTGCATTTGTCGGTGTGATTGTCGGTGCAGGATTCGCCTCCGGCCGGGAGCTGCAGATGATGTTCGTGGACTTCGGCGTGTGGGGACTGCTCGGGGCGGTGGTCAGCGCCGCGCTCTTCACCTTTCTCGGGATGGCATTGGCGGGCATGGGTAGCCGACTGCAGGCAAGGTCCCATAAGGACGTAGTGTATGCACTGTGCGGACGCTACCTGGGTACCTTTGTCGACCTGATGATCACCTTCTTCATGTTTGCGGTGACCGTGGTCATGTTGGCCGGCGGCGGCGCCTTGCTGGAACAACAGTTCGGCATTCCCGCCATGTTCGGCAGCGTGGCGGTGACCCTGATCGTGATCGCCATCGTGTGCCTGGATGTGCAGAAGGTCATTGGCATGATCGGCGCCGTCACTCCGCTGCTGATCCTGACGGCGGTAGGGGTAGCCCTGTATGGCGTCGCCACCCGAGGTTTGAGTTTCGGTGAACTCAATCAACTGGCCAGCCAGCAAGACGCTGGCGCAAGCCATTGGCTGCTGGGAGCGTTGTTGTACGTGTCTTACAACATCGTGGCCGGGGTGCCGTTTCTGGCGATCATGGGCGGCGGCGCAAAATCCGAGAAGCAAGCCATCTGGGGTGGCATCTTCGGTGGTGCATTGCTGGGGCTGCTGATGCTGGTGATGAGCCTGGGATTGCTGTCACGTCTGGACAGCGTGGCGGATTTGCCAATGCCCATGCTGTCCATCGCCACGGAGGTTTCGCCGGTCCTCGGTCTGCTGATGGCGGTGATCATTTTCCTGATGATCGTCAACACGGCCGTCGGTACCTTGTATTCCTTTTCGGCCCGGCTACTGCCGGCAGGCACTCGCAAATTCCGCGTCGGCTCAGCGGCCGCTGGCGCACTGGCTTTCGTCGGTAGCCTGGTCGGGTTTGTCAACCTGGTGGGCCAGGTCTATCCACTCTTTGGCTACCTGGGCTTTTTGCTGATTGGCGCAGTGGTCGTTGGCTGGTTACGCGTAGGACGCCTGGCCCAGGCTTAATCAGTCGATAGTGGCGTGCCGAGCAAAAAACGATCAGTGCGACCATGACTATCAACGGAATCGGCAGGCCGTACGGGGCGATACTCATGCCAGCGGCCCAAACAGACTGTCAGCGTCCAGAGCAAACCGGTGCTGGCGTTGGCGGTCACAGATCCCGCCCCAAATATTGTTGATCGATCAGAATCAGTGCCAGGCAGATCTGCAAATGGAGCACCGTTGCGCGGAGAACGTATATGGCACAAAGTTTCCTTCCTAACTCAATCGCTGAGGCCTCATGATCCGCGACTTTCGAAACGTTGACCTAGAGCCCGTATTGGACATTTGGCTACGAGCGTCAATCCAGGCGCATCACTTCATAGCCGCCGAATTCTGGCGTAGCCAGCTTGCTGCTATGCGTGAGGTCTACCTACCCGGCGCCATGTCCCGAGTGTTTGAGGCAGACGGGACGGTAGTAGGATTCTGCTCTGTATATGGAGACACACTTGCGGCGCTATTCGTATCGCCTGAGCGTCAGGGGGACGGTATAGGTACGCAGCTTCTCGCGGACGCCATGGCATCTAAGTCAACTCTACAGCTGACTGTGTATTCAGCGAATGCGCCTAGCATCCATTTCTATGAGAACCAGGGCTTTGTAGTTCTCAATGAACAACTGGACGCGCACACTGGCCACCTTGAGAAGGTGATGCGCTGGGTCGCCTAATCTGACTAATGTAGCTACAGGCGAAAGGAAAACGACAGGTCGCGTTAGCTTCAGCGTAAACGTCTGCCCAACTGACCTTGCGTTGTTAAGGGCCCGTAATTTTCGATGGGAAGACAGACAAGGAGCAATCAACAGCTGGCGCAAACCCGGCGGGTACTCCGTACCAGTCTCCGGATGTTTTCTTCGAGGACAAACAAACCCCCTACTTGCGTACGCAGATAGGCGACGCGATCCCCGGCTTGCACATTGCAGACACCGGCATCCACAACGGCGTCACGCCCAGCGCCTTCCAGCCCAAGCCCGGATGGTAACGCAATGGGCACCGCTCCCTTACGTTGGGTAACGTCGAGGAAGTTGACACCAATAGCTTTTTGCTCGAGCCAAACCTCGCCTTGCGCCGATGAAGATCAGCAGCTCCAAAAGCGATTCGGTCCATTGCCTGCGTCGTAACTCGACATAAGCTTAGTGGGTAGCCATCCAGGTAACACTCATTCCTGATGCCATCGCTTAGCGCCAAGGTGAGCGCGAACAAATTCCTTACATGTTTTTACATCTTCGAACGCGGCGTACAACGTCAACTTACATCGCCTTCCAATAATCGGCATCGGAATAATAAAAAGACCGATTACATGGAGAGTTTCAAATGCCCTTTACTCGTACTGTTCTAGCGTTGTCCCTCGGCCTGTTTTTTTTGCAGAGCCAGGCCCAGGCGGCGCCGCCGCTTTCGCTTACTAACGGCAACTCCGAGCTGACTGCGCAAATCAGTAATGCCTGGATTGAAATCAACAAGACCGCGTTAGAGCACAATATCCGAGCCCTGCAAGTGGAGCTGGCCGGCAAGTCGAAACTCTGTGCGGTACTAAAAGCCGACGCTTATGGTCATGGTATCGGGTTGGTGATGCCTTCGGTGATCGCGCTCGGTGTACCGTGTGTGGCGGTCGCCAGTAACGAAGAGGCGCGAGTGGTTCGCGAAAGCGGCTTTAAAGGCCAGTTAATCCGTGTTCGCACCGCCTCCCTGGGGGAGCTGGAAAATGCTCTGCAGTACAACATCGAGGAACTGGTTGGCAACCTCGATTTCGCCCGCCAGGCGGCCGATCTTGCACATAAACACGGTCGCAAACTGCAGGTGCACATCGGTCTCAACTCAAGCGGCATGAGCCGTAACGGCGTGGAAATGGCCACCGAACAGGGCAAGAAAGACGCCGTGGCAATCACAAAGGTACCGAATCTGGAAGTGGTCGCAATCATGACCCACTTCGCCGTGGAAGATAAGGACGATGTACGCAAGGGCCTGGCAACCTTCAACGAACAAGCGGCCTGGCTGATGGACGTGGCCCAGCTCGATCGCAAGAAAATCACCCTGCACGCGGCCAACTCCTTCGCCACCCTGGAAGTACCCGAATCGCGCCTGGACATGGTGCGCACGGGCGGCGCGTTGTTTGGCGATACCGTCATTTCGCGCACTGAATATCGGCGCGTGATGCAATTCAAGTCGCATGTGGCCTCGGTCAATAACTATCCCGCTGGAAACACAGTGGGTTACGACCGCACCTTCACCCTGACACGTGATTCGAAACTCGCCAACATCACGGTCGGTTACTCCGATGGGTATCGCCGCGTGTTCACCAATAAAGGTGTGGTATTGATCAATGGACATCGCGTGCCGGTGGTGGGCAAGGTTTCGATGAACACCGTGATGGTCGATGTCTCGGATGCACCCGACGTCAAGGCAGGTGATGAAGTAGTGCTGTTCGGCAAGCAAGGCGCAAACGAAGTCAACCAGGCTGAAGTCGAAGAGATCAACGGTGCGCTTCTGGCCGACCTCTACACCGTCTGGGGCAGTGCCAACCCGAAAATACTGGTCGAGAAGTAATCCCACCACCATCGTAAATTACCGGGCACGCTCATTCGTGCACCGTTTTGCCAAGCGCGGAAAAGCTCAAATGTATGGCAGGGACCGACAGGAGAGAGGTCGCATTCTCTTGTCGGAAGGTGACCATTATGTTTTTTTCCGCGCTGACTCAACGTATCGCCGATGTCGGCGCAGTCGCCTGAGATATTCACTACTGCGCCATGGCGTTTGATCTCGCCTGCCCTCGGCGTTCAGAAGCGAAAGCGCAACTTATCTGTCGTGCAGATGCTTTTTCAAGAATGACCGGGTTCGTTCCTG
>RCUO01000901.1_pt1 | contig 12565 bp, 9 predicted proteins | sample 2166161 | NCBI WGS metagenome assembly RCUO01 (sample SAMN09932617, study PRJNA488358) | compost metagenome | feature: garden; material: soil; isolation source: compost soil in cyclohexanecarbonitrile-enriched culture | place: Germany: Experimental Botanical Garden Goettingen | collected 2016-01-27 | reverse complement strand
TAATCAGTTTTCGAGGCCAGGGAACCGGCCGGAGAAAGCACAGAAAGCACATCGGAGCCGCCGCACCTTATCCTTTCGGGCGCGTGCGGCGGCACCGGAACGGGGGGAACGTCACCATGACCATTGGTGAGGGCACCATCATGCTAGAGGGACTAAAGAGCCAGCACAATTACTATTGACGACTTAAATCTGTAAATACCCAAGATAGCTGCCGCTATAAGGAGAAAGGGTATGGCAAGCCAGCACCCGCCGAAAGAATTGAATAATGCCTTGGAGGGAACCAAGGGGGCCTTTATTCTACTGATGTTTTTTGGCTGCATTATTAATATGCTAATGCTGTCACCGGCAATCTATATGTTGCAGGTATACGACCGGGTGTTAGCCAGCCAGAATACGACTACTCTACTGGTGTTGACATTATTGATTGTCGGCATATATATCCTGATTGCGATGCTGGAATCCTCCCGGGCCAGAGTGATGACCCGGTTTGGCAATCGACTGGATGTCATGTTAAACCAGTTGGTGTTTAATGCAACTTTCAAGAAGAAATTAGAAACTGGAGATAATAATCCAGCCCAAGCACTGACTGAACTGTCGCAAATTCGCCAGTTTCTTTCCGGCAATAGTCTATTCGCATTGATGGATGTGCCATGGACGCCCTGTTATCTTTTGATTGCTTTTATCGTCCATCCGTTGTTGGGTTATCTCTCAGCTGGGGGCATATTGATTCTCTTTAGCCTGACGCTGGTGACTGAGTTTTCGACCAAACGTCAGATCCAGCAAGCGAATGAATTGACCGTCGACAGTACAAGCAAACTCAATAAACAATTACAAAACTCCGATGCCATTGAAGCGATGGGGATGCTGCCTAAGCTGAAACAGCGGTGGCTGGAGCAGCATAAAAAAGTGCTGATATTGCACACCCAAATTGCGGATAAGACCACTCGACTCAGCAGCCTTGGGCGTTTTGTTCGGGTATTGTTACAGTCCATCGCACTGGGTGCCGGTGCCTTGCTGGTAATCGATGGTGAAATCACACCTGGTCTGATGATCGCGGCCTCCATTATCTTGGGGCGTGTGCTCAATCCGGTAGAACAAGTCATCGGTAACTGGAAGCAGTTTGTGCAGTTTCGTAGCGCATGGCGCCATATATCAGTGCTGCTGCAGGAGTACCCTGCTCCGAGGGAGGTATTGCCCCTGCCTCGGCCGGTGGGCAATATTAGTATAGAAAGTGTCTTTGCCGCCCCACCTGGCAATCATACTCCCACGCTGTGCAATATATCCTTTCATCTCGAAGCCGGTGATGTGCTCGGTATTATCGGGCCTTCCGCATCAGGAAAATCCTCACTTGCCAAGTTGCTGGTTGGCGTATGGAATCCGCTATCTGGTAAAGTCAGGTTAGATGGTGCGGATATAGCGTTATGGGATAAATCGCAGCTCGGCCCATCACTGGGTTATTTACCACAAGATGTCGAACTGTTTGATGGCAGCATTGCCCAAAATATCTGCCGTTTTGATGAAATCAATAGTGAACTTATCGTTGCCGCCGCACAGCTGGCAGGCGTACACGAAATGATATTGCGGCTGCCACAGGGTTATGATACCCCCCTGGGTGCGGGTGGACACCAGTTATCAGGCGGACAACGACAGCGTATCGGCCTGGCTCGTGCGGTCTACAACGATCCTGCGTTTATCGTCCTGGATGAACCAAATTCCAATTTGGATGATCTGGGGGAGGGGGCATTACTTAGAGCCATTCAGACTCTGAAAATCAAACAAATAACCACGGTAATTATCTCTCATCGGCCAACCTTGCTTGGTATTGTCGATAAGGTACTGCTACTAAAGGATGGCGTCATACAAGAGTTTGGCGGGCGGGAGGAAGTATTTGCTAATTTAAGGAAAGCTAACATATTGAAGCCTGTTGCGATCAATCAAGTATCGGTAGCGCCATCAGCAGTTGCAGGGGAAATTAAGAAGGAGGCAACAATATGAATCCACCCATTGTTCATTTGACTGATCAACAAAACGTAGCCTCTGAAAATATGGTCGACACCAACTTCTGGTCGCCACTGCTTGCTGGATTCATCACTGTACTGTTTGGTGTTGGGGGGTTTCTGGCATGGTCGATACTGGCGCCATTGGATGCAGGGGTCGTTGCCGATGGTACTGTCACTGTGTCCAATAATCGGAAAACAATCCAGCATCTGAGTGGGGGACGAATAATCGATATTCACATCAGTGAAGGGGGGCTCGTGCATAAGGGGCAGCCTTTATTAACACTGGATAAAACCCAGATTGAGATGAAGCACAGCACACTGAGTGCGCAATATTTAGTAGCCAAGAGTATCGAGGATCGCCTGCTGTCAGAGCGGGAAAATCGGGCTGAAGTGTTGTTCAGTGAAAAATTGACCAAGGCATTCTCGCATAACCAGCGATTGAAAGAAGTCATGACGTTACAAGCAGAGTTATTCGAGACGAGGAGGAATGCTGTTCAAGGTGAAATCGCCATGCTTGATGAGAGTCTGAATGGGGTTGAGCAACAGATTGGCAGTCTAAGTAAGGTAAGAAGTTTTCGCGAACGCCAACTGACCCTGATCAATAAGGAGTTGGGTGCAGCCCGCAGCTTGAATGCAAAGAAATATTACCCTACCGCACAACTACTGGGGGTAGAACGTGAAGCCGCCGAGCTTTCTGGCAAGCTGTCAGAAGATATTCTGGAGATCGGCAAATTAAAAAGTCAACATAATGAATTGAAGTTGAAACGCTATCAATTACACCATGAATATATTCGTGATGTTGAGTCAGAGTTGACCCGTCAGCAAAAGGAAATTGCGACGTTGGAAGATGAATTGATTGCGGCAAAGCATGAATTAGATAATGTGATCATTCGTTCACCAATAGATGGTGTCATTCTTGACATGAAGGTAAGCACTATAGGTGGGGTGGTACAACCAGGTGAACAATTAATGGATATTGTGCCAGCAAACCAACCGTTACAAATCAATGCTATGATCCCTGTTCATGCCATCGATAAATTAATACCTGGTATGCCGGTTGAAATACTCTTTCCTGCCTTGAACCATGCGTTATTACCTTCCATCCCTGGTGAAGTGTTGACAGTGTCTGCCGATCGACTCGTGGACAAGGTAACGCAACGACCCTATTACCTGGCCGAGGTTCAAGTGACTGAAGAGGGAGTGCAGTTGCTGGGCGTCTACCAGATCAAGGCTGGCATGCCCGCAAGTGTGACGGTTAAAACCGGTGAAAGGACGTTCATGAACTATTTGTTAAAACCTTTTCAGGCGCGATTACAGTCGGCCTTGAAAGAAATTTAAATTAGCGGACTGACATTTGATTTCATTCAGTCCATGACTGATTGTGCTGGGACTAAAGCTTAGTGCTGGCATATACATCCAAATCAATAACACATTGGCAAGGTTAACCTATGAGTATTAAACATAATGACGTTGACACAGATGGCGTGAGCGTCTCAAGCTATTCAGGTGACAGTGCTGCCGTAGTAGATAATTCGTCAGCATTGAAGTTAAATAAAAAAATAACCAGAAGGGATTTTTTTCGATCGACTGGTGTTTTATATGCGGCATCGACAATGGTTGATGTTAAGCACGCTCGTGCTGGGGATGATGACGATGAGGACAGCCCCCCCCCACCAGTGGTACCTCCAAGCCCGAGTACAATACCTTGGACGATCCACTTGCCTACCGAGATAGACTATCTGGCCCCAACCAGGAATATATCCCCGGTGCCAACCAAAAATTGTAACAAGCTAGGAAAGCTTGTTGAAGCCGGACGCGAGCCACATCAATTATGGGAGTATTTCAATTCAAATTACAATTTACTAAATTATACTTATGAGATTTATGCGGTGCAGTTCGATGAATGGACATACAATGAAGCATACCCAAAACAGCGGCATTGGGGTTATCAGGCTGATCCTGATGTTGCAAAACTTAATCAGTATGATCTGCTGAAATATAAAATTATGCCAAGTGTGGTGGTAGCAGCCAAATATGGCCAGCCAATTATTTGCCGAATACATAATCATCTTCCTCTGGATCATGAGGGCTTTGGTACTCCCGAAATTTCCACCCATCTGCATAATCTTCATACCGCCTCCGAGAGTGATGGCTATCCAGGCGATTACTATAGTGAGGCAATCGCCGGTCCCACTTTATCGTATGGTCCCGGTGTATATAAGGATCATCTATATGCCAATCTTAAGGCTGGCTTTACCGATCAGGTAACATGGAAGGATGGCAAAGGTGATCCTACAGAGGCCTTGGGTACTCTATTCTATCATGACCATACCGATCATTTTACAGCACCCAATGTATATCGGGGCTTAGCCGGATTTTATCTGTTATTTGATGAAAGAGATACAGGGAATGAAGATGATGACAGCACCGATGCTTTGCGTCTGCCTAGTGGTAATTACGATTACCCCTTTAACATTGGTGATCGGCGCTTTGATTCGAAAGGCATGCTCTATTACGATCAACTTCATCCAGAAGGTGTGCTAGGGGATAAAATTATCATCAATGGTCACATAGAGCCGGTTTGGGATGTCGTTGGAAGAAGGTACAGGATGCGCTTCCTCAACTCTGGTCCTAGCCGGTTTTATGATCTGGCTATCGTTGATAAAAACAATGTAATACAAAGCTTTACCTATATCGCCAATGACGGCAACCTGCTTAAATATCCGCTGATGAATACCAAGAGCATAAGATTGGGAAGTGCAGAACGAGCCGATATTATCATGGACTTCAGTCGTTATAGCACGCAAGGTAAACCTGTGGAGCTTTATCTTGTTAATCGACTGGAACAAACACAAACTAGTAAACCCGATAAGGTTAGAACTCCTGGCAAACGGATAATGAAAATCATTGTTTCCCCCGGAGTTATTGATGATCCCAGTGCTGAACTAAAAGACGGCATGTTATTAAGGAATTTACCCGATAAGTTCAGCAAAACAGAAGATGAATTAAGAAGACTAAATATACCTGTACGGCGTTGGGTGTTCGAAAATAAAAGTGGTATGTGGGTGGTCAACGACAAATTGTTTAATGTAAAAAGAGCGGCGGTGACGGTTAAAAAAGGCTCTTCAGAAATATGGGAATTTGTGAACCCCTCTGGCGGTTGGGCCCATCCTATTCATGTGCACTTTGAGGAGGGGCGTATGCTGAGCAAAGTTATTGACGGAATCAAAGTACCGGTCCCGCGTCATGAGCAAGGGCGCAAGGATGTCTATGTTTTGGAACCAAATTCAAAGATCCGTGTCTACCTGGAGTTTCGTGATTTCACTGGCAAATATGTTATTCATTGTCATAATCTAATCCATGAGGACCATGTGATGATGGTTCGTTGGGATATTATTTAATGAGTGTCATAATTTTTATTATGACTGAATGCCTTAATTATATTTATTACCAAGGAGTCATAAAATGAGTATTGATGACTACAACAGAGGATTGCGGCGTCAACTTATATTTGGCTTGGGGGCTGTGACAACCATGGCAAGCTTGCCACTAATTGCCGTTACGCAATCTAAAACTACCGAGGTGCCTTATCTTGGCCCGAGTAAAATACCGAATGTGTCATTATTTACGCACGAAGGGAAGGAAATAAAATTTTATGATGACATGGTAAAAGACAAAATCCTGGTCATGAACATGATGTATGTCGACTGTCTGAACTCATGTCCATTAGCTACTAGCAATCTCATTCAGGTCCAACGACTAGTATCAAAACGCATGCAAGATGCCCCCGTGCAGATGTGTTCGCTAACCATTAATCCGGAGCAGGACACCGTATCCCATCTGTCTCATTATGTTAAGCAGCATAATATACCATCTGGCTGGGCATTTATGACCGGAGAGCCAGAACTGGTGAAATTAGTACGTTATCGCTTGGGATTCTATAATCCGGATCCTGCTATTGATGGGGTTGTGGCAACGCATACCGGCATGTTAAGAATTGGCAATGATAAAATCTCTCGCTGGGGCATGATGCCAACTCAGGCAAAACCGGATCAGATTGTTAAAATGATTGAACATGTAGCAAGATGGCCAACTGTGTAACCTTTAGATCAGTGGTGTAGTGGTCAACCAAATCCGGCCACTTGGTTAGGCCGATTTTCGGCTGCTGCTGGCGGTATCCCATCACTGTTGCGATGTGGATGTCGCCAGTTGTAATAATCCATCAGGTAGTAACTGATATCCCGTTTCGCCTCCCGCAGGCTCATGTATCCCATGGCCGGAACCCACTCCGTTTTAAGGCTTCTGAACAACCGTTCCATCGGGGCGTTATTCCAAGGCACTATGCGCTGTGTCCCGTTGAAATCTCATAAGCAACTGGCATTGCAGGCGACTCATCGCGTCCGTCAGCGTTTCATCGTCGAACGCACTGCCATTGTCAATCAGATGCGGGTATTGCTGCTGGAATATGGGCTCACCGTGCCAGTGTCTTCGAACGCACCCTGCCGGCGATCCTTGAAGATGCCGAGAATGGCCTGCCTGACTTTATCCGCGTTCTGGTAATGCGCCTGAGAGAACGGTGGCAACAGTTGAATATTCAGATTGATGAGATGAGCCTCATGCTCGGGCAAGCCTCGAGCGCATCGAGTTTGTGCCAAAAAATCAGCACCGTCCCCGGCATTGGACCGATCGTCTCAACCGCGTTGATTGCCGCGATTGGCAATGGTTCACAATTCAAGAAAGCCCGCGACCTGTCAGCCTGGTTGGGGCTGGTACCCAGGCAGTATTCAACGGGCGGTAAATCTTCGCTCGGCGGGATCAGTAAGCGTGGCAATTGCTACTTGAGGCAAATGGTTATTCAGGGTGCCAAAGCGCTGAAAATTCACATGAAGCGTGACATATCATCGTTAGGTGAATGGGTAGCCAGACTGGAGGTTGGCCATCACCACCATGTGGTCCTCATCGCCCTGGCCAACAAGATAATGCGAATTTGCTGGAAAGTACTGACATCCGGCAGGGATTACCAACTGTATTCCAACGCAAGCTCAGCCGTTTAACTGATAGAACTCATACCCTGTTTTGCGAGCTAAAAGCAGATGACAGAAGCGTTCACCCCACGACGTTGCAGCCTGGCTAAAAAAGCAGTCTCTCGTGACTGGTAGCTTTATTAGGACGACGACGTGCGGATCCCATCAAGGCCAGAGCTGGAAAACGGCTCACAGACAGGTCGGATACATTGACGCAAACGACTTCTGGAAATCAGTTCAAGCTGGCAGATAAGGAGCAGACCATACATTTTTTAGAATGTCCTTTTCGCGCTCGAGCCGGTTGATGCGGGCTTCCAGCTCCTGGATTTTCTGCTGCCCTAGTGTCAGCGCTTTGTCGATTGGGGTTGTGCCAGCTCGTTCGGATTGTAGTTGCTGAACCCAGCGGCGAAGTACGGTTTCACCGACATCCAGTGAACGGCTTGCTTCGGGTACCGAATATCCCTGGTCGAGAACCAGGGATGTAGCTTCGAGTTTGAATTCAGCAGTAAATAAGTGACGTAATCTTGTCATTGAACACCTCTGAGCTTGGTGGCTACTGTACCACCTCAAACGGTGTCCGGGATGACACTCTTCCAGTTCTATCTCGCTCAGCGGTCGATACATGGCCCGGCGAGACTCTTGATCTCAGAATAGGTCAGGCAGCGCTTTCCCAGCATGCGGATGGTCAACTCAATCCCGTGAGCCACAAAAAAGCGTTGAAGAATGCGCAGTGATTGGCTCACCAGTTCTCGAGTGTTTGGGTTGTCGAATTCATCGGTGAGAAACTTGCTAAACGGGTAATGAAATGTTCCGTCGTCGTGCAGTAGAAGATAGTTCCTCTTGGCACTAAATTGACGCATATGCATAACAACTCTTATACCGTATGGACCTGATTATACTGTCAATAAAAAAAGACAAGCGCTTTCACGCCTGTCTTTTTGGGAGTGCTATGTAACTAGGGTTGCAGCATTTGGTTACGCCAGCCCTAGCATCTCATCGTCCAAGAGCCACAGATTCTGTGGCTCTTTTATCAGACCAGACAAGCTAGGGGATCAGGGACGACCCGCCGGGCTGGTTGCTACATTGACGGCGGCGGTGCTGCCACCGTGGCGGCCTGAGCTCGCGACTTCGCTACGCTCCAGCGGGGCCTGCTCAACCGGCTCACGGGGGGCCGGGGCGGGCACTGCTGCCGGCGTTGCCATGGGCGCAGAAGCCTTGCGGGCACGGGCCAGTACGCCAGCGCCTTTGGCAACCGGTTTGGTGGCCGGGGCGACGACAGGCTCGGGCTGTGCAACCACAGGGGCAACAGGCTCGGCGGCAGAAATCACTTCCTCGGCTTGCGGGGCAGGAGCCGGCTCCACCACAACGGGGGCGGCTTCTACCACAGCCTGGTCAGCGATGCTGGCCTCGACCACGACCTGAGTCTCCTCGACAACCACCTCGGTCACAGGTTCGGCAGCGACAGGAGCTGCTTCGATTGCTACCGGGGCCGGCTCGATGGCGGCAGGAGCCGCTTCGACCACCTCGGCGACCACAGGGGCGGCGACTTCGGTTGCAGCCGCTTGAGCCTGCTCATGGGCCTCTTCGGCCACGGCTTCGGCGACCACGTGCTCGGTCAGGGCGGCAGAGGCTTGCAGCGCGGCGGCAACGGCCTCGGCACTCGGGATGGTGATGACAGGCACGGCGGGCTCTTCCACCTTCACCTGAGCAGCATCCGCCTGGGCGGCTGTCGTCAGTTGCACTTCGGCCTGAGGTTCATCATCACGCTGGCCACGGGCATCTTCGTTGATGCGTTTGCGACGCTGGCCTTCGATCCGCTGGCTGCGCGGAGTACGGCGAGAGCGGCGCTGACCTTCGGTCTGCTCCTCTTGCTCACCGACCACGGCCGCAGTCTCGGCCAGATCAGGAGCCTGCTCGTCTACCGGCAGGGCAGGGGTGTCGGTGGCGGCGACATCGACCCGAACCTGCTTGCGCAGTTGGCGACGTTCGCGGCGCTCGGCCACTTTCTGCTCTTTTTCCTGACGCGGCTCGGCGCTGACGGCGGCAGTCTCGACGGTTTCTACCGCTTCAACCACGACCTCGGCACGGGGCTCGCGCGGAGCACGGGGTTCGCGAGCCGGGCGCGGGGCGCGGGGTTCACGTTCCTGACGGGGCTCACGGGGTTCGCGATCCATACGCGGTTCGTTGCGCACTTCGCCACGGGGTTCACGTTCCATGCGCTGTTCGCTACGCACTTCACCACGGGCTTCACGCTCCTGACGGGGCTCGCGCTCTTTACGCGGACGACGGTTGCGGCTCTCGCCACCCTCGCGGTTGGCAGCGCCTTCACGCTTCTCGCCAGCGTCGGCCGGGTTGCGGTTGCTGCGGTTGTCATCGCGACGACCACGCTGGCCACGGCTGCGGGTTTCGTCACGCTGATGACGGTGACCCTCATCCTTGCGCGCTTCCCGTTGGGCGGCCGGTTTCTCGGCGGGTGCTTTCACCTCAACCTGGGCGGTGTCGGAGCCGAACAGACCGGAGATGGCCTTGAACAACTTGCCAAACAGACCCGCTTCGGCGGCGACCGGTGCCGGTGCAGCGACGGGGGCAGGGGCGGCAACAGAGACGGCCGGTTGAGGTGCCTGGACGAAGCCTTGCAGCAGCGGCTGCTCGCGCTCAATGACCTGAGCCTGCTTGGGCTGGTAGACCGGCTTGGCAATCTCGGTTTTCAGCTCGTAGCTGGCCGCTTCCGGGATCTCGTTCTGACGGATGCGGGTCACTTCGTAGTGCGGGGTTTCCAGATGCTGGTTCGGAATGATGTAAACACGAACATCATTGCGCTGTTCCAGGCTGGCGATGGCGGCGCGTTTCTCGTTGAGCAGATAGGCGGCGACATCGACCGGCACTTGGCCGTGAACCTGCTCGGTGTTGTCCTTCATGGCCTCTTCTTCGATGAGACGCAGGATGGACAGGGCGAGGGATTCGTTGTCACGGATGACCCCTTGACCCTGGCAACGGGGGCAGATGTGACTGCTGGACTCGTTGAGGGAGGGGCGCAGACGCTGGCGAGACATCTCCAGCAGACCGAAACGGGAGATCCGGCCCAGCTGGATGCGTGCCCTGTCCTGATGGACAGCTTCACGCAGACGGTTTTCCACTTCGCGCTGATGGCGAACCGGCGTCATGTCGATGAAGTCGATGACAATCAGGCCACCCAGATCGCGCAGACGCAATTGACGGGCAATTTCGTCGGCCGCTTCCAGGTTGGTCTGCAGCGCCGTCTCTTCGATATCGCCGCCCTTGGTGGCGCGGGAGGAGTTGATATCGATGGAGGTCAGCGCTTCGGTCGGATCGATGACGATGCTGCCGCCGGAGGGCAGACGCACTTCACGCTGGAAGGCAGACTCGATTTGGCTCTCGATCTGGAAGTGGTTGAACAGGGCGACATCACCCTTGTACAGCTTCACGCGATTGAGGAAATCGGGGCGAACCAGCTCGATGTGCGACTTGGCACGCTCGAAGATGACCGGATTGTCGATCAGGATCTCGCCCACATCGCGACGCAGATAGTCACGAATGGCGCGCACTATGACGTTGCTCTCCTGGTGGATGAGCACGGGCGCGGAGCGATTCTGTGATGCCTTGTGGATGGAGTCCCAGTGGTTGAGCAGGACGTTAAGATCCCATTCCAGCTCTTCCGGGGATTTGCCCACACCGGCGGTACGCACGATGAGGCCCATGCCGTCCGGCACGGTCAGTCCGCTCAGGGCTTCTTTCAACTCGGTCCGCTCGTCACCCTCTATACGACGGGAAATACCGCCAGCACGGGGGTTGTTCGGCATCAGCACCAGATAGCTGCCGGCCAGACTGATGAAGGTGGTGAGGGCTGCACCCTTGGTGCCACGCTCTTCCTTGTCGATCTGGACGATCACTTCCTGGCCTTCGCGAACCACTTCTTTGATGTTGGGACGACCCTGATAGGAGTAACCGGAGGGGAAGTAATTGCGGGCGATTTCCTTTAACGGCAGGAAACCGTGGCGCTCGGCGCCATAGTCAACAAAAGCAGCTTCAAGACTGGGTTCTACGCGGGTGATTTTACCCTTGTAAATGTTCGCTTTTTTCTGCTCGTGTCCCGGACTTTCAATATCCAAATCGTAGAGCTGTTGTCCGTCAACCAGCGCTACGCGCAACTCCTCTTCCTGAGTCGCGTTGATTAGCATTCTTTTCATTGAGTTCTCATTATTTTGTCATTTTGATTCCTCCACAGGATCCTGCCGGTGCCGGCCTCGGGTCTTCAGCATGCTTGGGCAACCTCCCGGTTGGGACATGCATGAGGCGCAAACTAAGGGCACTCTGGTTCAGCCTTCTCGAGAAGGCATGAATTAAGGATACCGGTGTGGAGACAATTAAATCGGTTCTGTTTGCGTTCTCCATGCGTTGTACCTCGCACCCGGGAACCGTCATGTTCTTGTATACACGGTGTTTCGGGATTGGGTGGCATACTTTTTGGCCACTTAGTACAAGGCTTGAACACAATGACAAAACCTTGTTTATTATCCCATTTAAACCACTTTTATAGCAAGACGCCATTTTTTAACAAAGCATGCAGCCAAGGGCTGCCGGCGGTGTTAAAATCCGCGCCATGACACAGATACATCAACAAGTGCAGCTGCTCACCATCGAAGCTGAGCATGAAGGGCAGCGCATCGACAATTTTCTCAAGACTCAGTTAAAGGGCGTCCCCAAGAGCCTGATCTATCGCATCCTTCGCAAAGGAGAGGTGCGCGTCAACAAGAAACGCATCAAACCGGAATACAAACTCTGCGCCGGCGACGAGGTGCGGGTGCCCCCCGTGCGCGTGGCCGAGAAGAACGAATTGCCCTCTGCCAACCTCGGCAGCATCCAGCGTCTGGAGAGCCAGATCCTGTTTGAAGACGAGGCCATGATAGTGCTTAACAAGCCGTCCGGCATGGCGGTGCACGGCGGCAGTGGCTTGAGCTTTGGCGTCATCGAGGGGCTGCGTGCCCTGCGCCCGGAAGCCCGCTTCCTGGAGCTGGTGCACCGGCTCGACCGCGACACCTCCGGTGTGCTGCTGGTCGCCAAGAAGCGCAGTGCCCTGCGCAGCCTCCATGAGCAGTTGCGGGTAAAGACCATGCGCAAGCAGTACCTGGCGTTGGTGCGCGGTCAGTGGCAGTCACACGTCAAGGTGGTCAATGCGCCGCTGCGCAAGAACGATCTGCAATCCGGCGAGCGGGTGGTGCGGGTCAGCAGTGACGGCAAGCCCTCCGAGACCCGCTTCCGCATTGCCCGTCAATTTGCCGAAGCGACCCTGGTGGAGTGCAGCCCGATCACCGGTCGTACCCACCAGATCCGGGTTCATACCCAGCATGCCGGCCATCCCATCGCCTGTGATGACAAATACGGTGAGGCGGCCTTTGATGAGAAGATGCGGACTCTGGGGCTCAAGCGCCTCTTCTTGCACGCCTGGAAGCTGAGCTTCACCCATCCGGCGGATGATCGCGAGATGCAGGTGGAAGCGCCGCTCGCCCCCGAGCTCGATGC
>RCUO01000900.1_pt1 | contig 12596 bp, 13 predicted proteins | sample 2166161 | NCBI WGS metagenome assembly RCUO01 (sample SAMN09932617, study PRJNA488358) | compost metagenome | feature: garden; material: soil; isolation source: compost soil in cyclohexanecarbonitrile-enriched culture | place: Germany: Experimental Botanical Garden Goettingen | collected 2016-01-27 | reverse complement strand
CGCATTATAAGTCCTAAATGAACCTGCTTCAGCTCATGTTGTCCCTCCCAGTATACGAACGCTATGATAGCCACTGGAAAAAGGGCTCTGACCGCCCGGATCCGATAGATAGATAAGATCAGTCTTACAATTTTGAATCTTTCTAATGTCTGTTGCTTTGAATGCATGAGCCCACCTGCCTTTACCGCTGACACACGTTGTGCTAGACAATTTTTACAACTAGTCCATTATAGCAATTCTTGGAATAGAAGACCCGTGATAATCAACACCTACTCTATTAGACTGCCAGCAAATCCCTAACCCCTGCAACAGTTAAAAATTTTTTGGGAAATGAGGATAAGCATAGTTAATATATTACGAAGCTGGACAGATCAATATGACGGAACTTTATTTTAGGGGTATCTTTCTAGTATTGGCCAACAATGTGATAAAAGAACATTTAAATTGTAGTCTAAACTTAAAAATACATAACAAAAAGGACATCCCTCACGGCAAAGGATGCCCTTTTTGTTATGTAACACGACTTAGTATGGTTTACACACGAATATCAAATCTGCCTTGGCTATTCGTTGTTGCGGTAGCGATCTCTTGCGGGCTTGCCGCAGCAAGTGCATTGTTTGCAGGTTTGGCAGGTGCTTCTGCACTACTGCTTGCTGCGGAAGCACTGCTCTGCGACTTCTGGGAAATCTGTGCCTCGATCTGCTTGATCTGCTGCTCAATCTGTTTCGTTTTCGTTTCTTTAGTCTTCGCGTCATCCGAGCTGGCATCAATCTTGTCCAATTCGGCTTCCAGCTTCGCTTTTTGTTTCTCGAGCGCGCTGGTATCTGTGGTACTAGACGTCGAGGTAGTATACGATGTAGAACCTGAGACTGCGGATATACTCATAATCATCCCTCCCTTCCTTACCTCCAATATAATCCTTTTGCAGATAAGGAACGTTAAAACCCGCTGAAAGTTTGCTGAAAGTATTGCTCTCTTTCAAGGTTATAAGGATAAACTGTTAGGAATTGGAATTCCCCCGTCTGACCAACAGAAAATAAGACAGAATAGAGAGAACACCCGTACAGGCAATCACAATTGCCATCGGAAGGGCTGAGTCTACACCCCCAAGACCCACAAGCGGTGCTACACAGCTACCAAGCAGCAACGGTAACAGTCCGATTAAAGCCGAAGCACTGCCTGCGGCTTCTCCTTGGTCCTGCATCGCAAGTGAGAAGCTGGTCGCTCCGACAATCCCCACACTGGAGACAACGGCGAACAGACAGATTAGAATAGGGATCAGCCCTCCCCCTACCAGGATCGTAAGCAGCAGCAAGACGCCCCCCGTTGTACAGAGCAGCAACCCGCTAAGCAGTAGCTTCGTCTCACTCACCTTACCAGCTAGTCTGCCGGCGATTTGACCTGTAATAATAATCCCAATCCCGTTCACAGCAAAGATCAAACTGTATACCTGCGGAGTAACCGCAAAAATATTTTGCAAAACAAAAGATGACCCTGAGATATAAGCGAACATAGACGCTGTAACAAAACCTTGGGACAAGGCATAACCCATAAACTTGCGGTTGCCAAGTAACACCTTAAAGGTAAGCAGAGTACCCTTCAACCCGCTCTTGGAGCGCCGCTCCTTCGGCAATGTCTCAGGCAAGCGCAGGAGAATCGTCAAGCAGAAGATAATTCCGGCAGCAAATAATACGAGGAATATCCCCTGCCATGTAGTCACTCTTAAGAGCTGTCCTCCAATGACTGGAGCCAAAATCGGACCCAGACCATTAACAATCATCAATAAAGAGAAAAATTTCGTTAGTTCAGAGCCACTGTACAGATCACGCACAGCCGCCCTAGAGACAACTACACCCACTGAACCAGCAAGACCTTGAATAAACCGCAAAACAATTAAAAGTCCAATCGAAGGACTAAAAGCACATAGCACTGAGGAAACGGCATAGATGAACATCCCTATAAGCAGTGGACGGCGACGTCCATATACATCACTCAGTGGTCCAGCTACTAACTGACCTGAGGCCAGTCCCAATAAAAAGAAGGTGAGACTTAGCTGCACCAAAGCAGCCGTCGTACCGAAATCGTCGACAAGTGTAGGCAGCGCCGGCAAATACATATCAATCGATAACGGCCCAATGGTTGTAATGGAGCCCAGAATAACAGCAAGTTGCAATCTCTGCTTCCTAGAGGGTCCATCTACAGCAAGTTTATTAGCATTTTGCATTCCAATCATGATCCTTACGTCAACCTTTCTAAAGCAACCCGGGGGCCTTTTTTTGTATTCTTCATACTAACGTAAAGGAACTCAAATGATCAATCCTTTTATAAGGCCTCATTCGGGGCTAATAACTTAAAAATAACCGCCAAAAGGCGGTTATCCTAATTGTTTTATTCATTTTGAGATGCACTAAACCCCTGCAGCCAATCTTTGGCGGCTTCGGCTTCCGCCATACTCAAGCGGTGACCTTGGTTGCCCCAATGGGTTGTAACCTCAGCGCCTGCTTTCTGCAGAATCCCCTCTAGCTCCTGAGTTTCCGTAGATGTTATTAGCGGATCATTCGTACCTGCCCCAATAAAGATAGACACCCCTTCAAGAGAAGGAAGCTCCACATTGCGTAATGGCACCATCGGATGCAACAGCACTGCCGCGCGGAAAATGTCCTTATAATGAAACAGAAGGCTACCAGCAATGTTTGCACCGTTAGAGTAACCAACCGCTACCAGATTGTTGGCATCAAACCCGTATTTTTCTGCCACTTCATCCAGAAATTGCTTAATCTCATGGGTACGGAAAACTAAGTCCGCTTCATCGAACACTCCTTCTGCCAGCCGACGGAAGAATCGTGGCATGCCATTCTCCAGCACATTGCCCCGTATACCTAGCACCGATGAATCTGGGGATAACATCTCAGCCAGCGGCAGCAAATCCTGCTCATTACCACCTGTACCATGAAACAACACTAACGTAGGTTTAGTTATATCGTTACCTTTACGGAATACATGAATCATCCCTGCTTCACCTCAATTTCTCTTACTTGAATAGGCGTTAAGTTTTCTTCGATGGCCGCGCGATGCGGCTCAAACCAGGACGGCAGCATCAACTTTTCACCCAACGCATCTGGGGCTTCATCACGGGCAAAACCTGGAGGATCTGTAGCGATCTCGAACAGGATTCCTCCTCTTTCACGGAAATAGATCGCATTAAAATACTGACGGTCTTGAACGGGTGTAGGTCTATGCCCATGACTCTGTACATGGCGCGACCATTCCAGTTGCTCTGCATCATCCTTTGCCCGCCACGCGATGTGATGAACTGTCCCTGCACCTCCCGCTCCGAGCGGAACGGGTGATGTCTTCAAATCAATAATATTACCTAGCTCCCCATTGGTTCTATAGCGAGTATATCCATCTCCGTCAGCAATATGTTCCATACCCAGCGTATGAACAAGTGTCTCAGCTGTTTGCAACGGATTGCTGCTATACAGCACAGCCCCGCCAAAACCTTTGATCGCGTATTTAGTAGGGATCCCACCAAAGGACCACTTACTGAGCGGGCCTTCCTCACGTTCCACCAGTTCAATCCGCAGACCGTCGTAATCAGCAAAAGATAAATAGGGTTCAGAGATCCGACTTCCTTTTGTAACCGAAATTCCGTATTCAGCAAGGCGTTGTTCCCAGAATTGCAGAGCACCGACCGGCACTGCGTAGATCGTTACGCCAACTTGACCACTGCCGATTCTGCCTCTACGCCCTACAGGTGAAGGGAAAAATGTAATAATCGTTCCCGGAGCACCCTGCTCATTCCCAAAGTATAAATGATAGACCTCTGGAGCATCAAAATTAATCGTTTTTTTCACGAGCCGTAGGCCCAGAATCCCGGCGTAGAAATCAACATTGCGCTGAGCGTCTCCGACAAAAGCTGTAATATGGTGTATTCCTGCAGTTTGAAGTGTCATTATTATAAACTCCCTTCTTAGTTAAAAAACAATGCATCTAAAGAAATCGAACCTGGTCCCGTAAGCGCCACACCTACCGCAAATACCAGAACCGTGAGCGGAAACTCAATCCCGTTCGAAGTGGACCAGAAACCATTTGGAGCATGAACCTTAACGATTGCCCCCAGCATCGTGGCAGCGATCAACACCGCTGCAACAGGCGTTAACAGTCCTGCCGCGAACATAAATCCGCCCACCAGCTCCATAATCCCTGCTAAAATCGCCATAGTCACACCCGGTTTGATTCCGATGGACTCCATCCAGCCTCCCGTACCCTTCGGACCGTAACCTCCGAACCATCCAAATAGCTTTTGTGCGCCATGTCCTATAAAAGCAAGCCCAATCACCAATCTCATTAATAACAGTCCTACACTTATCATTTTTACATTCCCCTATTCCTTTGATTTAATTATCTTAACATTAAGATATTGGATAAAAAAGAGCGCCCGGCGAACCGGAATAACCTATGGGCTGCTCTCCTCTTCCCTCTTCTATCTACAACTCGGAGGCGTTAAACGTATCGCCGCCCTTAATCGTACCCGAGTTAAAACCTTTGTAGAACCAGCGCTTTCTCTGCTCTGAGGTACCGTGAGTGAAACTATCCGGCACTGCATAGCCCTGAGCCTGCTTCTGAATCGTATCATCGCCGACGGCGCTTGCAGCTGCCAGAGCTTCCTCTAAGTCGCCTTCCTCCAGCAGATTCATACCCTGAGCATGATTGGCCCAGACACCGGCGAAATAATCAGCCTGCAGCTCAAAACGAACCTGATATTTGTTGTACTCCTTCTCACTCAACGTCTGACGAAGGGAATCGAGCTGTTTCGAGGTGCCTAGTAATGTCTGTACATGATGTCCAACCTCATGGGCAATAACATAAGCCATGGCGAAGTCGCCCGGCGCATGGAAGCGTTGCTGCAACTCATCATAAAAGCTCAGATCAATATATAGTTTGGCGTCACCCGGACAGTAGAACGGACCGACTGCCGAGGTCGCTGTTCCGCAAGCAGAGTCTACACTCCCACTGTATAGCACTAAGGTGGGGTCCGTATAGGTCATTCCCTGCTGCTGAAAAATCTCACCCCAAACCTCCTCTGTATCGGCAAGAACTACCGATACAAACTCCGCAAGCTCTTGCTCCTCTGCGGTCTGTTCATAAGGGGCCGTTGAACTGGAGCCTGTGGAAGTCAAACTTCCCAGGATATCCCCGGCATTGCCTCCACTGAGTAATGTGATGACCAAGACAAGGATAATTCCTCCGATCCCGCCACCAATCATCTTGCCGCCGCCGCTCATGCCTCTGCGGTCCTCCACGTTCGAACTCCCTCTTCTTCCCTGCCATTTCATGGCCAAGCCCCCAGTCGAAATATCAGGTAATCTTAAGTAAATGGCTACCTGGCTTCGTTAAGTTAAATATCTTATTAGTGATATACCCAAAAAAGCAGGGTTTCACTTATACTTACTGGAGTTGGGAGAATGAGGATGGAGCCGAACTACTTCCAACCTTATAGAGGCGCCTAGTTATTCGTCATGTTCGCAGCGCCTACACACCTTTGCCAAGCTTTTTCATTAATTCGATAGCCTGGACTTTCTCTTCCTTATCTAATCCACCCATCAAATCATGAATTGAGGCTACATGACGAGGGAAAATCTCATCAAACAGTTCACGGCCTGCATCCGTAATCTCCGCATAAGTAACGCGGCGATCCTCGCTACAGGGTACACGTTTCAGCAGTCCCTTTTTCTCCAACTTGTCGATATTATAGGTAATGCTTCCGCTCGTAACGAGAATTTTCTCCCCGATCTGTTGCAGCGGAATCCGCGTTCTATGGTAAAGTACTTCAAGCACCATGAATTCAGCCGAAGCCAAGCCATAACTCTTCATATCCTTCACCGCATGATCCATTAGGCTCTTATAAGCCTTAGATAAGACTACAAACAATTTCAGTGAGGCGGCTTGTTCTTCGTCAGGTGCACTCTCTGTATTACGCAGATTTACTTGTTTATCACTCATCAATTCCACCTCCACTTCAATCAAACTTGTATTCAATCCATTTATTTGTCTTTACATTAAATATCTTTAAGTTAAGATAACTATACGACTTCCCATCCTCCTTGTCAACCTCATCGCTAAAAAAGTCACTTCCGTCTAGAGACCGGTAAGTTTCCTTTGACACTTTACAGGGAGTGATAAAAATCACCCCAAGTTTGACCTGACCTATAAAAGGGCGTATTCTTGTCTTTACGAATGACTCTTTAGTAAGCGATTTCAATACCCTAAAGGAGGCGACCTGATGAGTTCGTTCAATCCAACCCCTACCGAAGAAGCTATGGAAGGGCAGGCTGGAGCACGACGCGTGCTGATCGTGACAGCCGTAGACGCGGAGCGTGACGCGGTCCTGCGCGGCCTGCAAGGCAGCGACAGGTTCCATGTTATCGCTGCCGGCGCAGGGCCGGCAGCGGCGGCGGCGGGAACCGCCGCGGCACTCGCAGCCGGTTCTTACGGCTGCGTATTGAGCGTCGGGATCGGCGGCGGATTCCCGGGGCTGGCACCTTTAGGCTCCCTGGTTGTAGCCAGCGAGATGATTGCCGCCGACCTCGGGGCCGAGACGCCGGAGGGCTTCCGCAGCGCTGCCGAGCTCGGCTTCGGCAGCGTGTCCGTGCCGGCTGACCGCGGCACGGTGCAAGCGGTTTCGGCCGCGCTGACAGCGGCCGGATTACCCGTAAGCACGGGCACCGTGCTTACTGTCTCGACTGCGACCGGCACCGCGGAGACGGCCGCCGCCCATCTCGCGCGGCATCCCCATGCCGTCGCGGAAGCGATGGAGGGCCACGGAGTCGCCGTGGCCGCCCAGGCGCTGGGGCTCCCGGTACTGGAGCTCCGCGCCATCTCGAACCCGGTCGGTCCCCGCGACCGGGCCGCTTGGAAGATCGGTGATGCAATGGAAGCATTAACGGCGGCAGCCGCTATATTACTGGAGGTGCTGTAATGACAACTGAGCTTAATATCGCTTTTTCCCCTTGCCCTAACGATACCTTTGTATTTCATGCCTGGGCGCACGGGCTTGTCCCGAATGCACCTAAGCTGAATGTAACCTATGCCGACATTGATATTACCAATACGCTGGCTGCTGACGGAGAAGGACCAGAAGTCCTCAAAATCTCCTACGCTGCGCTGCCTTGGGTTCTGGAGCGGTACAAACTGCTGCCATGCGGCGGCGCTTTAGGACGCGGCTGCGGCCCGCTGCTGCTTACAGCAAGTGGACCCCATGCGATCAAACGCCCAGAAAAGCTAGCCGGACGCCGGATTGCTGTACCTAGCGAACGCTCTACGGCTTATTTGCTTTTCCGATTATGGGCAGCACAAAATGTAACTGGAGGCATCGGCGAAATAGTCGTAATGCCTTTCGATGAGATTATGCCTGCCGTACGGGATGGCCATATCGATGCAGGGCTGGTAATTCACGAAGCCCGCTTCACTTACGCCTCTTATGGTCTTAATATGCTGACTGATCTAGGCAGCTGGTGGGAAAGCGATACCGGACTGCCCATTCCTCTCGGCGCTATCATTGCCCGCCGTGATTTAGATGCCGATGCTATCACCAGCTGGATTCGCAGCTCTCTTCAGTATGCGTGGGATCATCCAACGGATTCCAGAGACTATGTGCTTAGCCATGCTCAAGAGTTGGCTCCTGAAGTGGCTAAATCCCACATCGATCTCTACGTGAATGACTTCTCGATGAATCTGGGTGATGACGGCTATGCCGCAATCTCTGCCCTGCTTAATCGTGCTGCGGCAGAAGGACTTGTGCCTGCAATCGATCCAGCACTGCTTCGTTAGCATTTACCAGATAGTTTAACAATCCCCGGCCACACCTATAAGGTGTTCTCCGGGGATTTTATTTATTCCGCGTAACCTTCCAGCCAACCATTATTTGGCTTATCGAACCAGTGATTATACAATAGACCTATAAACATGATCTATGAGGGAGGATCACATGATACCTGAAAAAAACAGCAAACAAAACATCGACCGCTTTCTGGGCTTTCAAAATGAATATGACCGCTACCGTCCCGAAGCCCCTGAGATGATTATCAAATTGCTAACAGATTACCTAGGTACCACCCCTTCACTCGTCGCAGATATAGGCTGCGGTACGGGTTTGTCTACTTTTCTCTGGAAGGATGCCGCAGAACGCGTAATCGGTGTCGAGCCTAATCCAGATATGTTGGGAAAAGCAATCGATAAACTTAGCAGATTAGAAGCACCCCAATCAATTACTTTTGTGCAAGGCTACTCCAACCAGCTTCCGCTTGCATCAGATAGTGTAGACATAGTTACCTGCTCGCAATCATTCCACTGGATGGATCCTCAAACTACACTGCAAGAAATCTCCCGGGTCTTAAAAAAAGGCGGAGTATTTGCCGCATACGATTGCGATTGGCCTTTATCTCTTCAGCAAAATGTAGAAGAACAATACAACCAGCTGATCTCCAAAACAGAAGAATGGCTGGCTTCGCTTTTGCCTAATGAGGAGAGAGCACATAAATGGGACAAAGAAGGCCATTTGTCACGGATCAAAGCTAGTGGGGCCTTCTCTTTTGCCAGAGAAATCGTATTCCACAACCTTGAGTCCTGCGACGCCCAGCGATATATCGGTTTAACCCTAAGTCAAGGGGGAGTGCAAACCGTAATGAAACTAGACGCTACCTTGCTTGAGCAAGATATCGCCGCTTACACCGCCGCGGTTGAACAGCATTTTCAAGGCAGAACATTAGAGGTTCTGATCAGCTACCGAATGAGAATCGGCATCAAATAATCTTCGATCACAACCAAAAAAACGCCCCGCCCCCTCATATGAGGAGTTCGGAGCGTTTTCTTCTTTTTATTTAACTTCTTCCATGAATACCCTTAGGTTCTCTACGATTTCTTTCGATTTTGAATGATGTAAGTAATGTCCGCCTTCAAATGTCATTACTTTTCCATGCACAGAATCCTTGACTTGCCCTTCATGCAGAGGAATCCAGTCTTTCACGGTAGTATTATTCGCTTGTATAAAGAAGATAATGGGAAGATTCTTGTCGAATGTTAAGCCTCTGGAGGCAACAAAGTTAGGATAAATATGTTCCATTTCATTTAAGGTAGTGGAATTGTTCATATTTTTAAGCGAAATCAATTTCATTTGTTTTTTGGTTTCATCATCAAATGGCAGTCCATCATAAGGGTCACCGCTTAATTGCAAGCCCAATCTTATGATCCCTGAATCTTTAAGCAGCTTTAATTTTTTAATTGGGAATTTAACATCCATACCGCCTTGCTCCGGAACACTACTATCAATACCCACAAAAGCACTCACTTCGTTTGGATATTTCTTCGCATATTCCAATCCGTAAATACCCCCAATCGAGTGGCCCATTAGAATGTATTGGTCAATGTTAAGATTCTGAACGGCTTCATGAATTTCACTAACGATATTCTCTGTAGTTCGTTCTTTTTTCGTTTCATCACTGAGTCCATACCCAAACGGTTCAACCGCCACCACTTTGTAGAATGGTGATAACTCATCAATCAACGGCTTGAAATCAAGCGCTGGTGCTCCTGTTCCAAAGCCTGGTATGAGCACGATCGTCTGTTTACCTTCTCCTTGAATCAAAACATTCATATTTTTCCCGTCAACAGGGACTAACTGACCATAGTGCTGTATTTTTTTCTGGTCTGTTTTGTTGCTGATCACATTAACTGTATAGACAACGGCTAGAAAAAGTACGACCACGATCACTATTGCTCCTAATATTTTGAGCAACAGGTTACGCAGTTTATGTTTTTTCTGTCCATTCCCCGTTTTTTTGTCCGCTTGTTGTGTCACCCTCATCTTCTCCTGTCTTTAATCTGTTTATTAAGCTCTCTTAATGTTTCGCTAATGAGATCATAACTAACAAAGATGTACCCCTCATGACGGCAATATGAACTGAAAATGAACAGGTAAAAAAAATGCTACGGCAGCACAAGACAAGAAAACTTGCCAGTACTGCTGTAGCAATGAAAAATACGGGATGCATCCAAGCCCTCGCAAGGCACCGCCTGGAAGCTAATTACTCTGTCGGCGCTATAATTGGCAGGGTGACAACGATGGTCGTTCCTTGACCGGGTTCGCTTTCCACGCGGATATCCCCTTTATGAAGCGTTACGATCTGTTTAACAATGGCAAGTCCCATCCCGCTGCCACCATATTTACGACTGTGGGATCGATCAGCCTTAAAGAACCGTTCAAATATACGTTGCTGATCCTCAAGTAAAATCCCGATGCCAGTGTCTGTTATCCGAACGGTCACGTTGTTGATATCTTGTTTGAGGCTGACGTTAATTACACTGTTATCCTTAGAAAACTTGATGCTGTTGCCAAGGAGATTGGTCCATACCTGACTTAACAGGTCATAATCAGCCAGTAGGATAATAGGCTTCAGATCAAGGTCGAAGCTGATGTTACGAGCTGACCATTGCGGCTGAATTGCTACGATTACTCTTCTTATCTGTTCGTCCAGATTGAATGTAGTTAGCCGTAGCTGCTGGGACTGCGATTCTAATAAACTCAGCTTCAGCAGGCTGTCACTCATTTTAGACATCCGCTCTGCTTCAGCGATAATAATATCCAGATAACGATTTCGCTCTTGTTCTGCAAGATCTACTCGCTTGAGCGCAATCGCATACCCAGATATTGAGGTGAGCGGAGACTGGACCTCATGCGACACATTGGATACAAACTCCTTACGCATCTGCTCAAGCTGCTGCAGATCGTGCATCATTTCTTCAAAGCTGCGAGCCAAGGTACCTAGCTCACCGGTTTGTTTAATATTCAGCTCGACGTTAAAATCACCAGCTGCTATTCGTCTAGTCGCTTTGGTTAGCTTCTTGATCGGTCTGACTAAGAACATTGCAGCTACCAGAATCAAGAGGCTTCCAGCTATCAATGAATAGAGCAAGAAATTTAATATCAAATTCCTTCTGGCAGTGACGGAAGGGGGATTAAGCGTCTCCACAAACATCGCTTTGGTGCCGTCTTCCGTTCTCAGCTGTAAGCCTAGGAGAAGCGCAGAAATATTCCTGTTATGAGGTTGATATACTTCTCCTGCGAGAACTTTTTTTATTTCTTCCATAGTTACAGGGACCGGCTTGTGCCCATTAAGCGTTCCGTAAGATTGGAATTTACCCGCTTCATCGAAAATTCGGATGTGGTAGGAATCAAGCTGCTTCATTCCACTTACGAAAGAGTTGGCTCCACGAAATGGGAAGGTCTCGTAAACCCTGACAATATCCTGTCCAAAATGCAATAAGGGAATTCGCGTGTTCTCGTTCAGTTTATCTTCGAATACCCAAGTTGCCACAAACAAAGCAATGATTGTGCCCCCGATTACGGAGGCTAGGAAGGTCAGTACAACGCGTGTATATATCGATCTAATCATTCGTACACCTCAAGCCTGTAGCCAAGTCCACGCACCGTCTCAATACGAAAATCAGGGGTAGTCGCAAACCGTTCACGCAGGCGTTTAATATGCACGTCAATCGTCCGATCATCTCCAGCATAATCAATTCCCCAAATTTGATCGATCAACTGCTCGCGCGTATATACTTGTCCAGGGGTTCCAGCAAGCTTGTACAGCAACTCGAACTCCTTAAGGGGTAAGGGAAATGACTCCGTACCTTTCATCACCTTATAGGTCTGCCGATCAAGGATGACATTGCCAATTTGGATCATCTGCGTGGAGCCAATCCGATATCGTTTCAGCAATGACCTAACACGGACCGTCAGCTCCAACGGATCGAAGGGTTTAGTTAAATAATCGTCCGTGCCTAATTCGAAGCCCTTCACTTTCTCCCAGGTTTCGCCTCTGGCAGTCAATATAAGTAATGGAAGATCAGGATTAGCTCTGCGGAGCTCCTTACAAAGCATCCAACCATCCATATTTGGCATCATAATATCCAGCACGACAAGATCGACATGTGTTCCAGCATATACGGCGAGCGCTTCCTTGCCATCCACAGCTTCAACTGTTTCGAATCCGTCGTTGCGGAGAAATAAACAGACAAGTTCGCGAATGTTCGCATCGTCGTCAGCAACCAGTATAGTAGGCATTCGTTTCCTCTTTTCCTGTTGTCCATTCTTACTATTATACTATATTATACTTTCGGCTAAACTGTCTGTTGTCTTGAGACTACACGATGATCAAACCGAAAAAGAGCGTCTAACACGGTTACCCGTATGTAGACGCTCTTAATGTCGTTTCGCTTTAGCTCTAGCTTTAGTCAGCTTACTTCTTATTCATCTTAAACATTAGGAACAGCTCATTATAATGAGCAAGCATCCGTTTGCCAAGGTTGTCGTATACTTCAAGCCGGTCCGTAATTTCAGCAGGTGGATAGAAACGGGTATCCTCAGAAGTTTCCTCAGGAAGCAGCTCCAGCGCAGGAATGTTAGGCGTGGAATAACCTACATATTCTGCATTCTTAGCAGCAACGTCTGGGCGGAGCATGAAGTTGATGAACTGATGCGCTCCATCCACATTTTTCGCTGTCCGAGGAATAACCATGTTATCAAACCATTTGTT
>RCUO01000899.1_pt1 | contig 12596 bp, 21 predicted proteins | sample 2166161 | NCBI WGS metagenome assembly RCUO01 (sample SAMN09932617, study PRJNA488358) | compost metagenome | feature: garden; material: soil; isolation source: compost soil in cyclohexanecarbonitrile-enriched culture | place: Germany: Experimental Botanical Garden Goettingen | collected 2016-01-27 | reverse complement strand
TCTTCTAATGCCCATTTTAATTCATCCCAGTTATTATCATCAATTTTAATTACTCCATCAACTGATTTTAATCTAGTTGCTAATTTTAAATATCCTGGGCTAATTTCCATAGTATTACTTTCTTCTTTCTTTTTCCAACCAGCTCCCCACTTATAATTTGCGTTAGGAAGTATGATTAATTGATGTTTTGATTGATAATTGAACTTATTTATATCAAACAAAAATCTTTGCACAGATGGAGTGATTTTCAAGAACCCTTCTCTTTTAACCAATATTCTTCTGCTCATTTTAGTCATCCTCTTTATTTTGGTTGTAATTTTTTATCTGTTAACTTTTCAATAGTTAAACAAGCTAAACATTTATTGTAGTTCTCATCTTCTGCATAATCCGATATATGAATTTTGTATTTATCATCTTTGATTCCATAACTTCTTCCACAATAATCACAAATCCAAAAACCAAGCAACCATCTTATAGCAACATGTAAAGCAGAAATAAATGAAAAAATCAAATAAAATGGAAAAACAAAGGGATAACAAATGGGAGGTAATCTTTTAAATCCAGTTTTTTCTTTCAACCAATCAACAGCAATCATATAGATTCTCCTTGAAAGATTAATGGTGGGAAGGGTTGGAGTTGAACCAACATAGGACTTACAATACGGTTTTTACTCGAGTTATTATCCATATTGCCCGCAGTGTTACACACTGCTGCCCTCACCTAACCTAAGGCCTTTAGATTTTTCATGAGCAAGCCTTCCCATATATATTTATAAGTAGCACCCAGCCTGTAGCTCTCCTTTTGAAGGACGAGAGTCAATCCATCTTGTGGTGTGGTTACCTGGGCAGCCCCCTCCAACTTTCCGCTATCCTACTTATAATGGAGGAGAGTAGGGGATTCGAACCCCTGGAACCCTTACAGGTCCTATGGTTTTCAAGACCATCGCATTCGTCCACTCTGCCAACTCTCCATTAATTATTTATATGCTACAGGAGCATTTATATTAACAATGTTTTCAATATATACCAAATTATCGCGGTGTTTTTCAATAATTGAAGGACAATGAGAAACAATAATTAATTTTTCAATTGGTCTAAGAGCTAATATGTCTGATAACAAACATCTCCTAATTCCGATATGTAAGCTTTTTTCTGGAAAATCAATCATTACAATTGGAGCGTCTGAAAGCATGATTTTACAAAACATATTTACAATTTGCTTAAAACCAGAATCAATAAAATCTCCAACTTCTGGTATAGGATAAAATTGTTGTAAACTTATTCCGTATTTTTTAAAAATATTATTTTCAGAAAGAGTCTCCATCATCATAACACTGGCTATTTCTTCTTCCGTAACAGAAAATCTTCTGTTTTCAGTAAAAAATAATACTTCTTTTTGTTGATCGAGAAAATGTCGTTCAAGTAACTCTAAAGTTTTAGTTTTACCTGTACCATTACTTCCATAAACAATTACAAATTTTTCATCCATTGGAAAATCAACTTCATAATCTCCAAACATTTTCTCTTCAAGAATCATATAGTCATCTCCTTATAAAATTATTATATCACATAAGAAGAAAATTGTAAACAATTAAGAATTAGATTCTTTATTGTCATCTAAAGATTCTTTCTTTTTTGAAACTCTAACATCCTCTTTATATTGTTCAATATATTTTCTTTGAGCTTCTTGTTTTAATGATTCTTCTCTTAATTCACATTCACTAAAATTGCTTAAATTACTCATATTTTCTCCTTTTTAAAGATTGAATAATTTCCGTAGAACATCTAAATGTTGTTTAACGTCACTTATTGTTTTGCCATCTTTAAGAGCTATTCTATCCATTGACATTTTTATTTTTTCATAATCATATAATTCATGTTCATCCCATTGAGAAAACTCAACGGCAAAACCTTCATCAAAAATCACAGTTATTGTGGAATTATCCCATTCATACTCAAAATATAATTCTCCCAAACCCTCAATAGCAGACGATAATTCTTCAACATAACCATAATCATCCTTAAGATCTGTTTCGTAAGACAATTCTGATTTCATTGAATTTAATTCATCAATAATTAATGTTACATTTTCGGGGAGATCATCTTTGGTATTTAAAAAATACAATTTTATATTCGAGCTATATTTAACTATTTCTTTTAACTCTTGTTTTTTTAAAATCATCTTTACCCTCCATAACACCATTATTTCTTTTCGTTTAATATAGATGGTGGAGCCGAGGGGAGTCGAACCCCTGTCTTACAAACAGCCCTTACAACTCTTTATTCGGTATAGCCATTTATAGTCTGGCAATCTTAAAACTCTTTTTCCGTGTCTTATTTGTCATCCCCACGGCGTGGATTACTTACTTTTTTTCAGTAGTAAGAAACTTATTCACTCTTCTGACCCTTCAGGAGTTGTCGTGACCCTCTCCATTTTGGGGATAGCACTGTGTGGCTATCAAACGTGGCTTATTAGGCTGCGTTTATTTTAATGATGGTAGGTCATCACCCAACCGAAAAGTCATACCTCTTATTTGCAATCGAATCCAAAGAACGGCCCCAAATATAAAAACTAAACAATGTCTTTAGAAAAATATTGTTTAATTTTAACAACATAATGATAGTTGTGAGGTTTGTTTACAAAAACAATTACATTATATTTATTAAAATAATATTCTTTATTTTTGCTTATTGGCAAACAGCTAACAGAACCGTTTTTATTTCTTACAACTACCATTCTTTTCATCTTTATCACCAACTTGATATTATTACAATAGTGAAGGCGGAGAGAATTGAACTCCCAAACTACTCTTCCAGAGTGCGAGACGGGATTCGAACCCGCAATGAGCCGTCGCTCTGCAACCAGCACCTTCATAAAATGAGATTAAAGAGATGTTATCCTCTTTCTTTCCAACATACTCCTTTAATAGTATGAAAGATTGACCAACTAATCATCGGCTGATCATTTCCGAATCCTCTACGTCTGCGAGCGCAGACAAGATAGTTGTACATGACTACATGTTTTAATCTCAATATTTTAAAACACAGGTAGAACTTGCCAACACCCTGCAAGTAAACTTTCCCATTAGCGTTTAGTAGACGATTTACTAACACGTACTAATTTACTCTAATTTTGAACTATACAAAGTCTACGCCACGGGCCTCTCGTATAGTTTCAAGTTCTGATGGCCCACCAGCTAGGATTTGAACCTAGATTACCTTTCGCGAAAAGGTGACATTACCTTTATGCCTACTTTAGTGGATATCAATAAACGAAATTATCCAAAGCAAATACGATTTTTGTTACATCACAATCATAAAAACCAGAAGAAGTAATATTATTTAATTCTATTACTTTATATCCATCTGAAGTTAATGCAACATCCAAAACATAAGCTTTGGAAGGTTCCCATTGATTTATCATTTCTTTAACAAAATTTATTGCAGATGAATCAATTATAGAGTTCAATAACAATTTTCCACCAGATTTATATTGTGAAGCAGAAATTATTTCATTATTCACAATAAAGAATCTAGTTTCTGTATAAATTTCTTTACATGAAGATGCCACAATTTCAACATCTTCTCTATTGTCAAGAACTTTATTTTTTAAAGAAATAAATTCTTTTTTGGAAATTACTCCTCCATTAAAAGCTTTATTATCTTCTACTGGACGAATAAAGAATTTATCATCAGTAGGAGAAAAATCAGATAAATATTTAACCACAAAATCGTTATTTAATAGATTTTGATGATATGCTTCTGACCACTTACGAAAATCAAAAGCTTCAGTTAAGAAACTACCTGGATTCCAATTATAACTCTTTGCTGCGGCCATTAAAACGTTTCCACCGCAAGCAATTATGTTATTCTTGATTTTTTCGTTAACAAAAGATAATTCTTTCAATGAAATCTCGATATATGAGATTTCAAGTAGATTGAGAGCAGAAATCAACAATGAATGATTTCTTTGACTATAGAAGTTTTCTTGAATTATCCAATTCACTTTACTATCACTCCTCAATCTTAGTGGAGCGGAATACGAGAATCGAACTCGCAACATCTGCTTGGAAGGCAGGAGTTTTGCCATTAAACTAATTCCGCTTAAATTAACAATAACAAATTTCTTTTGATACTATTTTACCATCTGTTTCTTTAACCTTATAAATTACTTCATTAAAAACATCTTCGCTCTGTACCCAATTTTCATAAAAATTAATAGCTATATCCAATGCTAAAATTGGTTTAGATTGAAGAGGAGCACTATCCATATCAGCTTCAACAACATAATATGTATATTCTTCAACCTCAATAATACCTACTTCTTTAAGTTGATTGTACGCTCTTTTTATTGCTTTTTCATTACTTACTTTACTATCTGAAAATTTTAAAATCTGATTAAGCTTACTTCCATCAGAAAAATGAGCAGTTGTAAAAGCAACTGTTTTAAAAGGAATTTTCTTTTTATCCTTAAAATCATCAGTATACTTTTTGATGTCATATTTCTCAAAGCCTGTGATTTCAATTCTAATATCTTTTTCACGATACATAATCAAAACCTACTTTCTTGAAGTAATGGCTCACCCGATAGGACTCGAACCTACAACATACCGCTTAACAGGCGGGCACTCTACCATTGAGTTACGGGTGAATATTTATAAGATTATTATATCATGTTTACTGTAAATTGTAAACTATTATTTAGACAATTTATAAGCTGTATACATCGCCTCAAAATAATCACAAATTTCTTGAATTTTAGAATACATCTTTGGATCAATTTCTTTTTTAAACTTTTTTGCGTTCTTTCTAACTCCAAAAATTTGATCTTCTCTAAAGTTAGTAAAACCACTTAAATTTTTATCTTTAATAATCATTTTATACATAACACTAATTCTTGCAGCTAAATTATTAGCAATTGGAATTAGATAATTAACAACTTCATCAATAAATTCTTGATTCATACTAACTCCTTTCAGATTTCATAATTTCTAATGCATTTTTTAAACAAAAATAAGCTGAATTTAACCCCGCTCTATCATCCAAAAGAATATTATAATACAGCTTTTTACCTTTAAATGGAATATAACTTGGCAAATCATTAATACTATCAAATGGAATTTTATTTTCATTCATATAATTTATCATTTGAGGAAATTTTTCTTCTTCGCAAGCAGTATACACCATGAGAAATGCTCCAAATTCCTTGCAATCTCTCAATAGTTGAATTATATCACCAAAAGAATAACCTTTTTGGTAATAATCATACACTGTATTGTCATAATCGAAAGCAATTATTAAATTACCATGTTCCTTCCATTCTTTAACTAGTCTATCAACTACGTTTTTATTATTTAGAAAGAAATCCATTTTATCTCCCTTTCTACTTTATAATTTAATAAATATTTCATAAGCTTTTTCAAAAATATCAGTAAAATCATAATCAAATTTACTTTTAATTTTTTTATCTTTGTAATACATAAACGGAGTATGAGGACCTCTATATTTTTCTTCAGTATGAATAATGTAAGTGTATACTACTTCTATACTTTTTAAATATTTTTTTCTACTATCAATAGAAAAAGAAAAATTAAGTGATTTTTCAAATCCCATACTTGGAACTCTGCCTTTTTCAATATCTAAATCAATAAAAGAAGTACTACACTTAATATAAACCTTATAATCTAACATTGCTGAAGCAGTTAAAATAGCATCAAGATATTCTCTACATTTTTTATCTTCAACATACTCATACAAAGATTCAAAAGATTTTTTCAATGTATCACCCTTATCAAAAAAATAGTGGTACGGATGAGGGGACTCGAACCCCTACGCCGAAGCACCAGCTCCTAAGGCTGGCGTGTCTGCCATTCCACCACATCCGCTTATAATTATTTAGAAATTGGAAGTCTATACATATTATCGTTCCAAAACCTATTAATAAACTTATCATTTTTGTTTTCAATAAACCCAAATCTTTTGTAAAAGTTCATTAATCTTTTTAACGACCATCTACGTTCTTTTGGGTCTGCACATAATACAACAATTTTATTTTTTGTATCAGCATACTCAATAATATTATTAATAACTTTCGTTCCATGTCCTTGATTTCTAAGAATAGATTTCACTAAAATCTTTTCAATTCTAATAAAATCTTCGCATTCAAGAACCTCAACATAAACATTCTCATTAGAAAATTTTTCACCAATAAATGCAATATCTTTCATATTTTATTTATCCCTAATTTCTAATAATTTTTAAACAAATGGTCGGGGCTGATGGATTCGAACCACCATTGGGAGATAGAATAAAAATATAATGACTTTCACCTAGGTTTTACTAACCACATATTATTATTCTATTTTTTTCTGCCTCCATTAACATACTAGAGTTTGCAACGCTCTTTCAATTAATTTCAGTTTTTGATCTTGTCTTAGCCGCTTAGACGAAACCCCGATATAAATTACAAATCATGTCTACTAATAGGCTCTCCAATTAACATTTTATAAGTTTTATATGCAATATAGGGAGCATCGGCTCTTGTACCTCTAATCCATTCTCCATTTTTATTTTTCATTATCACTGTATGCATTTTTAACGAAGGTGCTCCAACACACCAACCTTGAATTACATAAGAATCGTGAAATTTATAAACAACATTTGGGTCAATTGAATGAGCTTCTTCTAATGTATTTATAACTTCATCAGAAACTCTTGTATGAATTTTAATCTTACTAATTTCAAGACACATGCTAGTTCCATTAACCACGTTATCACTAACATTTCTCTCAAAACGTTCAAGATTAAATAAATATTGTGGTCTCGTCTCTTTTCCATTTTGATTATATTTCATATGTTTTCCTCTTTTCAACTAGGAAAATTCCCGATTGTAGATAATAACAATTCAGTTGGGTCTTGTAAAAGTTCTGGTTTTTCTTCTCCTACATCCCAAGTAACAGACTGCCTAGAACCATGTTTATATAATTCAAAATGAAGCATTGTCATTGGACGACCTTTATCTTTAGTAAGTACTGTTTCAACATTACCAATAAGCTGACCTTGCTTTATTTTTGTACCAATTTCTATTCCATCAACTTCAATAATCTCTCCATAAACAATAACTCCCGATTCTCCTTCAATATGAACAGCCCTTGTATTTCTCCACCATTCAGAAGGAGGATTAGCATTTGCTCCAGTAAACCATTCGATAAAAACAACTTCTCCATCTTCAACAGCGAAAACTTCTTCACCTGGACAGCAATATAAGTCAACACCTTCGTGAACGTGATTCTTTCTAACAAATCCAAATGAACCAGGATGATCTCCATTAGTGATTGGTACTTCTGTTTCATTATCATAATTCACATCTTTAAAAGATAAGGAATTATTAGTAATTCTTGCGTTCTTTTTAAACGGGAATGTTTTCATTTAAATCCACCTTTATTAAATTTGAAAATCTTTTAAGAATAATCAATCTTCTATTTGTGGAATAAAAATATATCCTTTATCTTCTCTTCCGTCAATCAATCTGATAGAACAGTTACTAGGATTTCTTTCGTCGCTTAACCATTCAGGAGAATGTTTTAACCAAGTTTGAAGAATAATTCGAGTTGTTAATCCATGAGAAACAATAAATAAAGTATCAGTACCTTTTTTCTCGTAATCTCTAATAATAGAACCAATGAATGATTTTACTCGAATAGCTACATCAAACGCACTTTCTCCATCTGGATATCTTGCGTAAAATTTTCCTTTATGCTCCAAATTTCTTTCAAAAACCTTTAACTCTCTTGGAAATTCTCGTGCAATTTCTTCGTCAGACATTCCGTCAAACAATCCATATTGTTGTTCAACAATTCTAAAATCTTCTTGAATATCAAGAACGTTAACATGTTCATTAAACAATTCAGCTGTTTCACGAGTTCTTTTATAAGGACTAATCCATAATCTCGCCTTTGTAATATCAATATTGTTTTCTTCAATATACCGCTTCATAAATTCTCCGGCTTTTGAAGCTTGTTTTTTACCTTTTTGAGTTAAATGAACTGCGTGATCTGGTATCTCATCAAAATTCTCACTTGTATTCATAATAGATTGACCATGTCTAATTAAAAAAATCTTCATGTCTATCACTCTTTCGACAAAATATTTATAACGGAGACGACGGGTTTCGATCCCGCTACCTCGACAGTGACAGTGTCGCGCTCTCCCAATTGAGCTACGCCTCCAAAAAAAAGCAGGTAGGGAGATTTGAACTCCCGGCTTACCGCTTACAAGGCGGTTACTCTACCACTGAGTTATACCTGCAAATAACGGGTTTAGAGTTAAATCGCTGCGTGCACTTTCAGCTCTTGTCTTCTATGGATAATTCCTGTCGACTAAGATAACTCTAAAGCCAATGGCTGAGGTAGCAGGGCTCGAACCTGCGACAATCTGATTAACAGTCAGACGCTCTACCTACTGAGCTATACCTCAATAATAACTAATCAATATATTTATTACATTTTCTAACTTCAACATAAGAATCATCTTCTTTAAAAACATAAGCGGGAATCTTTAGTTGCGGATGCTCAATAACTCCAACAACCGTATTAATAAGATTGCCTGATTTAAATGGCTTTTTTGATTGTTTAACAACTCTTTTACCAATCATGTTCTCCATTTACTACACCTCGTTATTGAATTGTAAGTTAGAATGGTGGGTCGTAGTGGGTTCGAACCACCGACCAATCGTTTATGATACGATTACTCTACCACTGAGCTAACGACCCAAACTAAAGATTTTTCTCTTTAAATTGTTGTTTAACTTTTTCAAATGCTTCTAAAACCTTTTGTTTTCTTTCTTTTGTTTGGGGATGCAACCAATTTCTCATTTCATCTGTTTCTTTAATAACAATTACTTTTTTCTCTTCTTTGTTTTTCATTGTTACCTTTCCTTTTAAAGGATAACTGCCCCTCTAGGATTCGAACCTAGGATGGTGGAGTCAAAGTCCACTGCCTTAACCACTTGGCCAAGAGGCAATAATAGGTGGGTCGCTCAAAATATCTAAGCCTAGTGTCCAAAACTATAGGCCCTAAGGTCCCTATAGTGGGAAACCCCCTTAAAGCGGACGACGGGACTCGAACCCGCAACAACCAGTTTGGAAAACTGGGACTCTACCATTGAGCTACATCCGCATAAATGGCTGGGGATATAGGATTCGAACCTATGAGTGGCGACTTCAAAGGCCGCTGCCTTTCCTCTTGGCTAATCCCCAATATTTATTATATTTATATTATATCAAATTTCTTATAAATTGTAAATACAATTTGCGTTTTATTTTGTAAGTTTTTTTAATGTTATAAGTGAATCGAAAAATTCAATTGCTTCTTCACATTGATGTTTTGTAGGAAAAAATAAAGCAACACCATATTCAACACAAGAATTAAATCTAATTTTCATCAAATTTAAATACTCTTTATAGTTAATACCTATAAATATAGCTTGAGATATAATACTGTAATCCCAAACTCTGCCAGAGCTATAAACTTCAAATGTATAAACTAATTTGTTTTCTGGCCAAACATTTTTTAATTCCGGAGGAATTATATGAGCTTTAACTTGAACATTTTCCATATTAGCCTATTACCTCATCAGTAATATCTCTACCTTCTCCATCAAAAATTCTTCCATCACCATCTGTAACTTCAAATCCAGCTTCTTCTAACAGACTTACAAAATCTTCTTTTGTCATACTATCAAGAATATCTTTAGCTCTTTGTTCTACTGATTTTTTCACTTTATTATTCTCCTTTTATAGGAAATGGCAGAGGATGAGGGAATCGAACCCCCACTAACGGGTTTGGAAGCCGCTGTTCTACCATTAAACTAATCCTCTGTATTAAGATAGAATTTTCTATCTTAAAAATTGAAACAATATATTTGAATTGTTTTCAATTTGTTCTATATTCAAACCTAAATCTTTATACCTTTTATCATGACCATAAATAATAAGAAGATTAAAGTTTGTTAAAGATTGAGCGTTATTCATTTTATGTTTCATTTTTGAGTCAACCCATCCTTTATATTCAACAAAGAAATTAAAATCTCTTATATAGAAATCAGGATAAAATTTTCTCTTGTTTCCTAATTCATCAACGTAAGGAAAACCCGTTTTATTTCTTTCCCAATTAATGTTAAGATTATCTAGTATTTTAGCAATTCTAATCTCATCATTATTGAGTTTCATTGAACCAGCAACTGAACTTTTATATTCAATTTGCTTTGATTTTCCGCCTCCATCTCTAAGTCCTCCATTATTAGGCTTAGATACGCTTCCATTTTTAGAATTAGCACATTTTATAGAACAACACTTTTTACTTTTGTATGGTGCTTCAAATTTTTTCTTACACCATATACATGTTTTACTATAAAGTGTTTTGTTCTTTGTCATTTTAACACTTACTTTTTCATTAATTTCAGATCTTTTATTTTTTGTTGAAAATGCTCTTGCACACTTTAAGCAACAAAATCTACCAGAACCAAAATCTCCACTATGATTTAAACCACAGTTTTCACATTTTTTCATATTATCACCTAAATAATATTATGAAAAAATCAACCATATTTAAACAATAGTAATGGTGGGCGGAGAGGGATTTGAACCCCCGAACCCTTGCGGGAGCAGATTTACAGTCTGCAGCGTTTGACCACTTCGCTATCCACCCTTATTTATTTTTCCAATAACTCTATCGTTGGACTTCCTATTTCACCACAACCTGTACCAGAAGGATGAAGATTGACTTTATAAAACTTAGAATCAGAAATATTTAAATATTTCAAAAATCCTCTTGCTACTTTTGAATGAGACGTTTTGTTATTTGTATTAAATAAAATCCATTCTTTTACTTCTTTTCCCAAAATAGGAGTTCCTTCTTTAAAACTTAATATATTTTTCACTTAATTACTCCTTTTATATCAAGTTAATGGTCGGACGAAGTGGTAACGATCCACCCTACAAGGATTTTCAGTCCAATGCTAATCCATCTCAGCTACCGTCCGATATAAATGATGGGTAGAGAGGGATTTGAACCCCCGAACCGTTAGGAGATGATTTACAGTCATCCGTGTTTGACCACTTCACTACCTACCCATATAATCTGGAGATTATATTTCATCATCTCCAGCATATTCAAAACCTTTCCAAGAAAGTACTGATTGCCATGTTCTAGCAACCTTAACCTTTTGTTTTCTTTCGTGTCTTCTTTGTAATCTAGCTTGATAAGCTTCTCTTTCTTCTTCTTTCATAGACCTAAATTTTTTAATCATTTTACTGATTTCAGCATTATAACTTTTGGAGTCTAATTCTTGCCATTTTTTAGCAGCACCATAATCTTTTCCATCTTTATAAGCCATTTGTAGTTCAAAAGCAACTTTATCAGCAAGTTCTTCAGTTGGTAAATCCATCATTGTGCTAGAAAACACTCCATCATACACAATAACCAAAAATTTATCTCCCTGAATAACTGATTTGTACATCATTTCACCTCATGAACTCAATTTAACAACATCATATATGGATTTAAAACCAATATATACTTCCTTTGGAAATTTTCCAATGGTAATATGTAAATTATGTTCAGGTTGCTTTTTTAAACCTAATTGTTCTCTAATTTCAAGCAATTGATCGCAATTAACATCAATCCAAACATAATCATTATTCCATTTTATTTCGTTAGAATACTGGAATTTAATTTTCATTCCATCGTATTTTTTCCAAAGTTGTTTATTTTCTCCAGAAGGTTGTTCTCCTCTAATAAGTGAAATATGAGAACCCCATTTAGGCTTAATGAGTTTAATTCCATGTTTCTTTTCAAACCAGTAATGGTAATATTCAACAATATCTTGAGGTGTTTTTAGAATTACCCACCATGGAGTAAATATTGGTTCTCTCCCAAGTACTGGATCGTAAATTAATTTTCCAGTAGCTTCAAAATCCACCGTTATTCATCTCCTTTATATCTTGTAAAATTATTATACCATTTATTTGGCAATTTGTAAACTGTTTTTGTGTTTTTATTTTTTAAATTTACTCAATAAGAGCAATGGTGTGGAAGAGGGGACTTGAACCCCTAAAACCTGGCGTCTTAAACCAGTACGTATGCCAATTCCGTCACAACCACGAAATAAAATAAAAAGGAACCAATCGATATAATCGATTAGCTCCCTTGGGGACGTCCTCTGCTCCGAGGATGCTGGTGTGTTCACCAGCTCAAATTACTTTAAGAGTTGGTGATTCCAGACTTTATCGATATATCTGAATGAGAGAACATAAAATAGGACATTTGCTGATTATCGCAATACCCGAGCCACGTAAATGTTTGATTATTATCATAAAATTTATTTAGCTTACTCATGTTCTTCTCATCTCCTTGTTCCTAAAATAATTTTTAGTCGCTGCTTCAACAGCTTACGTTTTTGTTATTGATGTTTATATTATATATTAAATCACTATTTTTTATAACAGTTTTTTAAAAAATTTTTAAATTATTTTTCTAAAACATCATTATATTTCCCTCTATCAATAGAATAAACTAAACTATCACTTGCATTTAACT
>RCUO01000894.1_pt1 | contig 12632 bp, 7 predicted proteins | sample 2166161 | NCBI WGS metagenome assembly RCUO01 (sample SAMN09932617, study PRJNA488358) | compost metagenome | feature: garden; material: soil; isolation source: compost soil in cyclohexanecarbonitrile-enriched culture | place: Germany: Experimental Botanical Garden Goettingen | collected 2016-01-27 | reverse complement strand
TTTTCCAACTACTTTATGCCGGTCTCCTGACAAGGGGGCCGGTTTTTTTATTCCGCAAGCCCGGAACAGCAGAAGCCGGCCGCTTTTCTTATACTTAAGGCACATTTACGAGAAAAGGCGGATATAGTGTGCGAAAATTACAGGCTTCCGGGGTGTATCTTTTAATGATGTTCATGACGGCGTTTGCGGGCAGTACGATATTCACCACCTACAGTATTTACTATGTGACTGAGCTTGGGCTCCGGCCGCTTGAGCTGCTGCTGATTGGGACGGTGCTAGAAATCACTGTGCTGGTCTTTGAGGGGATTACCGGTGCCGTTGCTGATTTGTACAGCCGCAGACTGTCGGTCATTATCGGGTTGACAGTCATGGGCTGCGGTTTTCTGCTGGAAGGGAGCATTATCTGGTTTGCCGGCCAGGGCTCTCCCGTACCGGCAGTGGTATGGGTTATGGCAGCCCAGCTGCTGTTCGGCCTCGGCTGGACCTTTGTCAGCGGTGCCGATACAGCCTGGATCATGGATGAGCTGGGGGAGGAGAAAGCGGGGACAATCTTCATGAAGGCGGAAAAAGCTTCCCTCGCCGCATCCCTGCTCGGCGCCGGAACAAGTGTAGGCTTATCGCTTGCAGGTCCGAATCTGCCCTATATCGCCGGAGGTGCAATATATCTGATTCTGGGGGCCAGCCTAGTCTTCCTGATGAAGGAAACAGGATTTGTGCGGCAGGAAAGGCCAGCCGGCTCTCCGCTCAAGGCGTGGGCGCGTACCTGGCGCAGCGGGGCCGGCATAATTGCCGGGAGCCCGCTGCTGCTTATGCTGGCTGTCGTCAGCCTGTTCGGCGGTGCGGCTTCTGAAGGGTATGACCGGCTATGGCAGATTCATTTAATAGAAGGGATAGGTTTTCCGGACAGCGCTCTCTCGATGGCAGTATGGTTCGGCATCATCAGCGTCCTTTCCACACTGCTGGCAATACCAGCTGTATATCTAGCTGAACGCAGAATAGATATGCAAAAGGAGAAGCTGCTCACCGCAGTCCTGCTGGTGTTAACAGTAGTCAGAATCGGGGCTATTCTTCTGCTTGCACTCGTCCCCGGCTTTTACACTGCCCTGGCGGCTGTGCTGTTACTGGCAGTTGCAGGTGCTGTAAGCGGGCCGGTGCATAAGACCTGGCTCAATATGCGTCTAGAGAGCAGTACCCGGGCAACGGTGCTCTCCATGGTCAGCCAGGCTGATGCCCTTGGACAGACTGCCGGCGGTCCGGCAGTCGGATATATAGGCAGCCGGTTGTCTGTCCGTGCCTCCCTGCTGGCTGCTGCTCTGCTTCTGCTTCCGGTTGCCGGCTTATTCGGCAGACTGCTGCGCAAACGGTAGAAAGGCTGGCTCGTCCAGATAAAAAAAGAAAACCCCGAAATCCCGTTCTGCCGGGTTCGGGGTTATTCAGCATGGCCCTGGCTCATGCGGTTACAGCAATTGGAAGTGGCGCTCTGCCGGATTACACTCTATACTTCCGGTAAAGCAGCCGCTTTCTCATTTTCACTTAAAGGATTGACTGAAAATGTCGATATATGTAATGTAGAATGCAGAATAGGCTGCTGGACCCAAACCTGTGAACATAGTGTTACATATACTATTTTGAGCCAAGTTATTAGCTTGAACTCAGAGTACGGGCTTCCGCTACACACCGCTTGCAACTCAGTGCAAGTATGTTTTATGAATGATGTGTTAATAGATTTAATAACTGGAATGAAGCAAGGTGATCCGTTCACTGGTTGTAATCCATAGTGAGCAGCAGGATGGTGATATTGAATGAACAGTAACTATATGAATGCAGAGACCGTACTTGAAACCTATGAAGGCAATGATCTTGGCCTGACCTATACCGCAGCGCGCAGCCAGTTTAAGGTGTGGGCGCCGACAGCTTTTACCTTATCACTGGTCCTGTATGAGACTGGAGGGAGCGAAGCCGGGTCTTCGCTGATTTTCGGCAGGGACAGCGGACGGATTGTGCCGATGCAGCGCGGGGAAGGCGGCATCTGGCAGGTAGAGGTACCCGGGGATTTAAAGGGAAAATTCTATATGTACCGCACGATTTTTGAGAACGGAACGATAAATGAAGCGGCAGATCCATATGCAACGGCTGTTTCGGCCAACGGTGTACGGTCAGCTGTTGTAGACCTGCGGGAGACTGATCCTGCAGGCTGGCAAGGTGACAAGGCGCCGCGGCTCGCGCATCCGGCTGATGCTGTTATCTATGAGCTGCATGTACGTGATTTCTCGGCGCACGAGAGCTCCGGAATGGTGCATAAGGGCAAGTTCAAGGCTTTTACCGAAACCGGTCTGAGGGATGCAGCCGGTAACGCGCTGGGCATAGATCATCTGGCTGAGCTGGGCATCACGCATGTGCATCTGCTGCCGGTATTTGATTATCAGACAGTTGATGAGCTGAACGGAGCCGGGGCCGGCCCGCGGCCGGATTATTACACAGAATACAACTGGGGCTATGACCCTCAGCATTATAATGTGCCGGAAGGCTCTTACAGCACCAATCCCTCAGAGCCTGGCACGCGCATCCGTGAGTTTAAGGAAATGGTGCAGGCGCTGCACAGCAAAGGGATAGCTGTAATAATGGATGTGGTCTATAACCACACCTATGCGTATGAAAAGGGTCCATTCGAACCGCTGGTGCCTGATTATTTCTACCGCCGGGACTATCTGGGCCGGTTATCGAACGGCTCCGGTGTCGGGAATGAGCTGGCGACGGAGCGGCCGATGGTCCGCAAATTCATCAAAGATTCGCTCGCTTACTGGGCTTCCGAATATCACATTGACGGCTTCCGCTTTGATCTGATGGGGCTGATGGACAGCGTGACAATCCGGGAGATTACCGAGGAATTACGGCTTAACATTAATCCGGAGCTGCTGATTTACGGGGAGCCCTGGACGGGCGGAGATTCGCCGCTGGCTGCGAAGACCCTCAAAGGCGTACAGCGCGGCAAAGGCTATGCGGTATTTAACGATAACTTCCGCTCAGCAATCAAGGGAGACAGCGACGGCTGGGGCAGAGGTTTCGTTACCGGTGAATATGGCAAGGAAGGAGCCGTGGCTGCGGGAATTAAGGGAGCAATCCATGATTTCACTGATTCTCCGGTAGAGACCGTCAATTATGTAACCGCACATGATAACCTCAATCTGTGGGATAAGATACTTGCCTCACAAGGGCTTAGGCAGGCGGCCAATCTGCCTGAGCTGGAGAACGGCAGGCTGTTGCGGGGCGGAGATCTGGAAGCGGCCGTTCAGGCGGCAGATCCGTATTTCGCCGTCTCTCCCGATAATATTCTGGGTAATGAAACGGTGCGCCGTTCCCTTCTGGCGAACGGCCTGATTCTGACCTCACAGGGCATACCGTTCATTCAGGCCGGTGATGAAATGCTGCGCAGCAAATACGGTGATCATAACAGCTACCGGAGCCCGGATGTTATCAATGCGGTGCGCTGGGGCCTGAAGCAGAGCTTTATGCCGGTCTTCCAATATTACAAAGGCCTGATTGAGCTTCGCCGGCAGCATCCCGCCTTCCGGTTGCACGGGCGTCAGGAAATTGAGCGTTCCCTGGAATTTCTCCGCTGTGACGGCGGTGTTGTGGCCTATATGCTGAAGGGTCATGCAGGCGGTGATGTCTGGAACAACATTATTGTTATCTTCAATGCCAACACAGAGAAGGTGGTGCAGCAGCTTCCGCATACCGCCGGAGGCTGGAACATTGTAGCCGATCATAGCTATGCCGGAACCGAAGCCTTCCGGATTTCCGGTGAGCAAGAGGTTGAGGTAGAAGGCTTGTCGATGATGGTGCTGTATGACAGCCATGGTGAGCCGGCGCCGCGGTCCAAAATTATTGAAGTCCATTATGACCGCCCTGACGGCGATTACCGCGGCTGGAACCTCTGGATCTGGGGTACAGGTATTCAGGACGGGCAATGCGATTTCAGATATATGGAGAACGGGCGGGCTGTAGCCGTTATTGAAGCTGAAATCGGTACTCAATCCGTCGGCTACATTCTGAGGCTGAATGACTGGGAAGAGAAGGCGACGGACGGGGACCGGTTTATTGACTGCTCAGGCAGCGGGCAGCGGATTAAAGTGCTGGTACGCGAACGCAAGCAGAATGGAGCGGGCCATGGTGATGATCCGCTGACACTGTCCTGTTAACAAATTTTGATATATAGCTGGTACTCAACCAAAAGGCGCCCCTGCCGTTTTACGGCTTCAGGGGCGCCTTTATGTATAAAGACTAGGCTGCTATTTGGTATTCCGGTCCGAAAACTCTTCGTCTGCCAGCTCGTTGTACAGGCTCGCCTCGTTCCCTCCGTGATTCTTGGAGCGGTACATCGCCAGGTCGGCTGCGCGGAGCAGCTCATTGATACTGGAGCCGTGCTGCGGATACAGGGCTACCCCGATACTGGCTGAAGTATGAAAGCTGGACCCGTTATTCACGGACCAGGTTTTGTTGAACAGCTGCAGCAGCCGCTGGAGGATCTCATCCAGCATTTCCGGGCTGGTGAACCGGTGCAGCACTACGGCGAATTCATCGCCGCCGATACGGAAGGCCTGGCCGGTACCCTTGACGGTCTGCTGCAGCTCACGGGACAGCAGCTGCAGAAACTCATCGCCAGCCAGGTGGCCCAGGGTATCGTTCAGCTGTTTGAACCGGTCGCAGTCAAGCAGCGCCAGTGCGATTTCCTGTCTGCGCTCCTCCGGCTGGGTAATCAGGTTCTCCATATACATTTTAAAATGCGCCCGGTTCGGGATTGCTGTCAGGTGATCATAGAAGGCCAGCCTATGCAGCCGCTCCTCATACTGCTTGCGCTGCGTAATCTCCCGGGAAACCAGCATGAATTGTACCGGAAGATCCTTCCTGCCGCTGATTGGCGATACCTTTGTTTCGAGCCATACCCAATGCCCTTCCGCAGAGCGCATACGCAGCTCGGAGATCCGCGAGGTACCCTGTACAGCGCTCTTCAGCTTCGCCCAGGAAATTTCTGCTTCACGGATATAGTTGGTAAGGGGGGAGCCCTTCTCCGGAATATAACCGAGTACGCCGGCATGTGAAGGGGAGGCATACAGAATCAGGCCGTTTGGATCGGTCAAAATAATAAAGTCCGACATCGTTTCGCCAATAAGCTGGTGCAGTGATTTTTCCTCCATCATCTCATTCTGCAGTGAAATTAGCCTGCGGCAGAGGTAGATGATGACCAGAATCAGCAGGAACAGGAACAGGGAGTATACGCCAAAAACAGCGCTTTTCTTCTCCCGGAATTCAAGGGTAATCTGCTGGGCGTAGTTGTCGATCAGACTCTCAGCCTCATCCAGACTGCTGCGTGTCTCTATCAGCTGGATATTAATAAGGGAAGGGGAATAATTGCCCGGATTCCAGTCGCTTTGAACCCGCCGGGCAATAAGGTCGCGGCCTGCTTCCTTCCAGGTTTCAAATGAGCTGTCAAAGCCGGCAAGCTTATCCCTCAGATCACTCAGCAGCAGCTCGCTCTGCTTCATACCGCTGTATGGATTGTCCAGATTGTTGATATTATAGCTGGCCATAGTCAGGCGCTGCTTGATCTCGGAGTTGTTATCTTCAAAGCTCTGGGCAAAAAGGCCAAGCTGTTCGCTTGTGATGTCGGAATTCATGGCTGCATGCAGGGAGACAGCACCCTGATACAGATCGCGGTCAGCGTTCAGGATCAGCTCTGAGTTCTGGTACACGTCGCTATAAAGGGAATCTGAAAGCCTGTTCATTGTGTTGTTTAAATAGAGCAGGGAAGCGGTGCTGATCAATACCAGAAGCACTGAGAAAGCGGCGAATACAATAATCAGTTTGCGTGTGTTTTTATTTTTGGACAAGACTGCCACTGTCATCCTCTCCCCGCATCAAACTTTAGAAAATTCATTGCTGTGTGCAAGAAACATGCGGTGCTGATCGCCTGCGGCTCTAAGCCGGACAGGGACTGGAGGAGGGGTCAAAAAGTTACAGGAAAGCTCAGCTTCCGTACGATTAACAATTCTTCTCAGCAGTCAGGGATTTCCCGTAATAGCAATAAAACGGGCAGGAGGGCTTCCGTCAGCGTATGTATCATGCTCGTATAAAGAAATTTTACTACAAACTTTAAAATTATGTATTGGACCCTACAGACTATTTGTATTCCAGCCCTTGAATCCTATTACCCAACTTTTATATAAACGATACTCCTCCCGGCATATAAAATAACTACACATAACAGAGCCTTTACAGGGATGCGGACTCAGGTGCTTTGATGGGACCGCTGAAAAATATAAATTCTTCCTGATTAAAAAACCCGCAGGACTCCAGTCTGGAGCCTTACGGGTTCTGTTCGCTTATAAAAGGCTAATCGTTGCGCAGCGCGTAGATCGGGCGCATTCTTGCCGCCTTGTTCGCCGGAATCATTCCAAACACGATGCCGATGATCAGGGAGAACGAGAAGGAGATCATAACCATGTTCCAGGAGGTTGCCACATTCATTGAGGTATAATTGCCTACAGCCCAGCTGGCGCCAAGACCCAGACCGACCCCGATCAGCCCGCCAAAGCCGCTGAGCACTACAGACTCAATCATGAACTGCATCAGAATATTCATTTTCTTGGCGCCGATGGCTTTGCGGATGCCGATCTCCCGGGTACGCTCATTGACAGAGACAATCATGATGTTCATAATGCCGATGCCGCCGACAAACAGGGAGATGCCGGCAATTCCGCCCAGTGCGAGCGATAGGGTGGCACTCGTCTCATTGACCGTTGCCAGCATTTCCTGGGAATCAAATACCGAGTAGGCATTCTCCGCCGAGCTGAATTTCGCATCCAGAGCAGATTCCAGTTTGCCCTTGACCTCCTCAACATTATCATTTGAGGTTGTAGTTATTGTAATTGAGCGAACCCCCCTGCTCTGCAGGAACCGCTCGGCCGTAGAGATCGGGATGAGGATCTTTTCGTCGCTGGAGCCGCCGCTCGTGCTGCCCTTGCTCTCCAGCAGGCCGACGATCTTGAAGCTGGTTCCGTTGAGCTGAACCTTTTCGCCTACCGGACTGTCTGTACCGAATAAATCCTCAGCAGTATCCGAACCGATTAAGGCGACCTTCTGGCGGTAATCTGTATCAATATCGAGCAGGAAACGCCCGGACTGCACATGAAAATTCTGTACATCCTCATAGGCAGGTGTAATGCCCTCTACTGAAACCGAAACATTCTCTGTACCGTGCTTGGCGGTGACATTGCCGCTAATGACAGGAGAGACATTTTTGGCGCCTTCAATCTCGCCGAGCGCAAGCGCCTCCTCATAGGTCAGGGAGGTGGTTGCTCCGCGTCCGGTGATATTGACAGTGAGCTGGTTTGTTCCCAGTGAGCTTAATGATTCTGTAATTTGTGAAGTCGTTCCCTGGCCTACGGAGACAAGCGCAATGACGGATGAAACACCGATAATGATCCCGAGCATGGTGAGAAAAGCTCTGACTTTACTGCTGAGGATGCTCTTTAATGCCATTTTCATGCTTTGATACAGCATCATTATCTGGCAATCCTCCGATCTTCGACCAGACTACCGTCCTGAATGCGGATGACCCGTTTGGCCTGCTCGGCAATTTCGAGGTCATGCGTAATCAGGATGATGGTGTGTCCCTGTTCATTAAGTTCTTTGATCATCTGCAGAACCTCCTTGCCTGTTCTGGAATCCAGGGCGCCTGTAGGCTCATCGGCCAGCAGGATCGGCGGAGTGCCGGCCAGTGCACGGGCGATGGCGACGCGCTGCTGCTGGCCGCCGGACAGCTCCGAGGGCCGGTGGTCAATCCGGTCTTCAAGACCAACTCTGATGAGGGCACCCCGGGCCACTTCTCTGCGTTCCCGGTGGGAGACTCCCCGGTAGATCAGGGGGAGCTCCACGTTTTCCACCGCAGACAGCTTCGGCAGCAGATTAAAGTTCTGAAAGATAAAGCCGATTTTCTCGTTTCGGATCTGGGCGAGCTTGTTGTCCGACAACTTGCGGACCTCCTGGCCGTCCAGAAAATAATCGCCTTCGTTGGCTATATCCAGGCAGCCGAGCATGTTCATCAATGTGGACTTGCCGGAACCCGAGGGACCGATGATGGCAACAAATTCACCATGTTCAATCGTAAAGCTGAGGCCTTTGAGAATGGTCATCGATTCACCGGCCATGACATACCGGTGGATCATGTTCTCAACCCTGATCAGCGGCTCTATACTGCCGGTCATTGACGGCCACCACCCATGCCGCCACCGCTGCCGCCACCGGAAGGCGGTCCGCCTGTACCGCCGCTAAATCCTCCGCTTCCTCCGCTGAAACCGCCGGTACTGAAACCGCCCATGCCGCCCATCTGGCTCTGTTCCGCACTCGAAGAGCTGCCTGTGCTGATAACGGTCGGGATAATGACCTCGTCGCCTGCGGACAGACCGCTGACAATTTCGATGTTACTCTCATCATGGATGCCGACAGTAACCTCAACCCGCTTCTGGCCGGAAGCGGAGCTGGAGCCGCTTCTGCCTCCGCCCGGGAAGCCGCCGCTTGGAGCACCGCTCGGGAAGGAGCCGCCGCGTCCTTCTGTACCGCGTCCCTGCCAGCCTGCAGCATCACCGGAAGGCATTTCACCGCTTGGAGCCTGGCCGTCCGCAGCATCACCCGAAGGCGCTTCGCCGCTTGGGGTCTGGCTATCTGCAGTATCACCGGCCGTACCGGCTTCGCTGTTACTTTCTTCTGTTAGGGGAACGTTAACATAGTACTTGCCGTTAACCTCAGATACGGCTTCAATCGGAACAGTGAGCACATCGTTTTTCTCTTCAATCGTGATGGCCACCTCGGCAGACATGCCGACCAGAACGCCTTCGGCTTCATTCAGGCCCACCGTGACATCGAAGAGAGAAACGCCGTTGGATGAAGTGCCTTCTTTGGCAATTTCAATAACTTTGCCGTCAAATTCCTGATCCTCCAGCGCTTCCAGTGTAATAGTGGCGGCCTGATCCAGCTTGATCTCGGGAATATCCAGCTCGTCCACCTGAACAGTGACGCTCAGATTCACATAATCGGTCATGGTGAACAGCTCGGACCCGTTCTGGGCCTGTTCGCCTTCTGTAATGTTGACAGCAGTAATGGTGCCGTCAATCGGAGCCGTCAGCGGATCGGGAGGAAGCATATCCTCCGCAAGGTCGTTGATAGATTCCTGCTGCTCGGTAATGTCGCTTTCCGCTTTTTCAATCGCTTTTTTGGCCGAAGCCAGCTCGTCTTCAGTAGCATTGTTCATTGCCAGCGTCTTGTAATTTTCCTGCTTGTCTGTAAGCTCGGTCTTCAGGCTGGTTAATGATTTCTCCGCGTCTTTCATTTTGTCGCTTAGATCACTTGCCACAAAGGTAATCAGCACATCTCCTTTTTTGACAACATCCCCTTTAGCTACCATCACCTGATCCACCTCTCCGGCTTCCTTGGTACGGATGCTCTCGGTATGAATGGGCGACACTGAGCCGGAGCCTGACACTCCGTTCAGAATACTGCCTTTTGTTACAAGGGCGGTGTTCAGCGTAGCCGCACTGGCCTCCTTACCGGTATCGGGCCACAGCACATATGTTAAAATACCTGCAATTGCCACAATAACAGCACTGGATGCAATGATTACCATTTTTTTCTTGTTCATTCGGGGTCCTCCACCCTTGCTCAATATAAAGAAATAAGTATTGCTATAAAAATTATGACGCGCTATCTGCTGAAGCATCGCCGGCAGTGTCTGTTTCCGCATCCTTGTCCTTGTCATCTGTGGCCGAAGCAGGCTGAGTAACGGTAATATCGTAGATCTGGCTGCCGAGCTCCATGCGTTGGCCCTGGAACTCATCGTATAGCTTAAGTCTGTAATTACCGCCGTTAAGCGATTTGAACAAGGAGCTGCTGATCGTAGTGGTGTACAGGCTGTTGCTGCCGGTGATCAGATCGGTGCCGAACGTCAGCGTCTTTTCAAAAAACTGCCCATAAGGATCAATGAATTGCAGCACCAGCTTATGGCCGTAAGTACCGGTCTGGTAGGTAGAATCCTTGGTCAGGCTGTAGTTGATGGACAGTGTCAGATTCGTGGTGCCAGCAGTCAGGCTGCCCGAAGAGCTGTTAACCGCAAGTGTATACGGAAACATGGATATGCCGCTGCTCAGATTACTCTGAGGAGTAACTGTCTTGACATTCAAGGTAAGAGCAGATGTATTTACATATCCTGCAGCTTCTGTTCCGGCTGAGGTCAGCTTACCGCCTGCAACACCTTGTCCAATGTACAGCTGCAGGGAAGAGGTATCTACCGTAGACGGAACATTCGCTGAGAAGGTAACCAGAGTTTTTCCTGCAGCACCTGTGGCCAGGTCCGACTGATTGACGTCTGCCTCAAAATATTGCCCGTCCGCGCTGCGGAAGGTGGCATAAAGCCTGGACAGGTTACTCTGGCGGGATTCCCCGCTGTTCATTTCCACCTCACTGTATACCGTTTTGGAGCTGCTGCCGGTATAGACGGTTGTCAGACGCTCCTGGATGATCGCTTTTTTACCGGTTGAGGTGATCTTGATGGCCGAACCTGCTGCGAGCGGAGCAAGGCTTGTTACCGCTCCGTCGCTTGTGCTGAGAGAGAGGAACTGCCCTGAGGTTTCCTGGAGAATGATTTTGGTCTGGCTGTAGTCCAGAGTGTACGGAATATGAGCCAGCACTGTGAGCTGTGCACTTTCACCGGGAGCAAGGATAGAAACGTCATTATCTACGACTACCTGGGTTGTGGAGGACAGATCATTCAAGTCCGCCTTCAAGATACCTGTCAGCTTAGGCAGCGTAATCGTCTTGGAGGTGCTGTTCCGGATACTGAGCTTGGCCTGGACCAGATCCTCATCGCCCCATGGAAGACGCTGCAGGGACTGAAGGGTAACGCCGAAGGTGCCGTAATTGTTAATAACACTGGCTTCGGTGGCGACATGCGTGTTGCTCTCCAGCTTGTAAGGGATTTGGAAATAGGCTGCGGGCAGGACGATTGTGCTTGTGCTTTCCGTGCCTGCCGGCGGAATAACTTGAAGCTGAAGGGTATCCTGGGCGAGCTCCAGGGGTACGCTTGCGGTTAGCTCAATCAGCTTTTCTTCCAGCGGCTTCAGCGTGAGACTGTTAAAGGCCGTGGTAGTGATTGGGAAGCTATAGCCTTCGGCTGATTTAACCGAAAGCGTGTAGGCTGGCAGTGTCACTGCTGTGCTGCCTGCGTTTTTGACCCGGAACTGATAGGTCCAGATGCCGTTTTCGTTCTCCGCATAGACAGCTGAGGATTTCAGCTGCAAATCAACTATATTGCTGTTGACGGATATCTTCTTGACGGCTCCGGCGGCAACAGTGAAGTCGGCAGTAACCGCAGCAGGCAGCGAATAGGAGGCTACCGGCAGATACAGCTTGAGGCCCTCGTCCTGCTTGGCAATCTGCAGCGTCATGTTGGACAGGTTCATGTAAGCCGGGATTTCGGTCATGAAGTACAGCCTCTTTTTTTCCTGCGGCTGAATCTTGTATTCGGAGCTGCTCTCATCCAGAGCCAGTGTAAATACCGAGCCGCCGGAGGATTTCAGATTCATGCTGTATCCCGGATCGGTCAGTACCCTGGTGCCGAGATTCGTGATGCTGTAGCCCACTTTTGCATAAACCTTGCCGTTATAATGGTAGATTTGCAGCGAGCTGGCCTGGGTGGTTACGGGAACGTTGTTCAGTTCGGTCTTTTTGCTTTCCCCCTGAAGTGCGGCGAGTGAATAATTGGAAGGGACCGTAAAGGTGCCGATCCGCTGCTCGTAGTTGGCTGCGCTGAAATTCCAGCCGTACATATTAATCTTGAGCCCTTTCACAGTGGCGGCTTTGCCGATGTTGGCGTAGTATGTAATACTTTTTGTTTCTTTGCCGGCAATTTTTTTGACCGGGCTGTCCGCTGAGACAGCCGATCCCTTGATTACGCTTCCCCCGGTTGTCACAGCCTTGGAGAAGTAATTGGCCAGATTGACACTGGTGCTGGAGCTATTGGTGTAAGTAAGGGTATACGTTAAAATATTTCCGCTGTCCTGGGCAAACACGCTGACATCGCTGAGCTTTACGCTGAAGGACGCCCCCAGATTCATTGAACTCAGCTTGGTGAGCGTGGAGATTTCCGTGACGGCTGCCGCTGTTTTGACAGTTGCAGTGACGGCTGCTGCCGCGTGCGCTGCCGACCCCGTGAATCCGGGGAACTGGCTTACGGCAAATGTGCTGAGCAACAACAAAACATAAGCCTTACTTCGTTTATGCATGAATTTCCCTCCCTGTTTAAAAACCTGACCTTCCCTGCGTGCTGTAAAAGTAAGGATAGCCAGGCTTACTAATTAGGAAAAATATCAAGATTCGCTGAAGGTTAGCTGAAAAATCTCCTGAAAAAGCTTTCTGAAACTTAAAGGAAGATTAAAAACAGATAAAAATTTGCCTAAATTTATGTTTGCTTGTCAAACGCCTGATTTTTGCTTATACTATTGAGGCATATCTTTGTGAAGATGAATACGTATAATCTGTACAAATGCAGTGATGGAGACAAGTACGCAGTGCCTGGCCAACAG
>RCUO01000893.1_pt1 | contig 12648 bp, 28 predicted proteins | sample 2166161 | NCBI WGS metagenome assembly RCUO01 (sample SAMN09932617, study PRJNA488358) | compost metagenome | feature: garden; material: soil; isolation source: compost soil in cyclohexanecarbonitrile-enriched culture | place: Germany: Experimental Botanical Garden Goettingen | collected 2016-01-27 | reverse complement strand
GCTTTGTTGTATTTAATAATATCTTATTTATAAAATTTTATCCCAAAGAAATCTTTTCCAATCTCTTCAAACCCATTGTATGAAATTTATAAGCCTGTAAATGCGGGTCCCATTCGAGATCATTAATTGATTTTCCATCAACCAACTCATCCCAATTCTTAATTGCTGGCCAAGACGAATACAAATAGGCTTTCAACAACTTCATAAAATCGTCATATTGCTTTGCAATAACAAATTCACCCTCAATGATGTTGTAAAAAAGAAACCCTCTTGTCATTTTATGATCATCACCAGCCGGTGTACCTGACAAAATCATTCTCGCTAACTCACGATCCTGAGGGGTTATTTTTATAATAGGCAACTGCGACCATTCATGTTCTTGATTCAATTTTATCTCCTCCAGATTTTCCGATATTATATAATATTATTATACCATATAAAGGAAATATTGTAAATAAAAAAGAAGAAGCTTCTATCGCTTCTTCTTACTTCTTAAATACATCCATAATCTGGGATAAATATTGTGAATCTTGATAATGACTTTCTAGATTTTCTAAATCTCTCTTCATATCCGTAATGTCTTTTGCAGTATCATCAGTAGGAAATCTTACTATTTTCTTCATTTCATCATATAAACTAGGATATTCATCATACAAAGAATTCAATTGATTAAATAACTTTTTGTAAGAATCAAACATTTCTTGAACTGTATCATTTAACGCTGTTACTGCTGTTTTTGCACCTTCAATATCAAACTTAGCTTCTTCATCTAACAATTGCTCTGTTTCTTCTGCTCTTTTTAAAAGTCTTTTCATTTAACTACTTCCACCTCTGTCAACTCAATTCCAAAAATTTCTCCAAACTCTCTATAAATATTATCTATATATGATAGCGAGTACAATATGTCCTCTGTCTTATCACTACTTAATATTTTACCTAATTCATTAAAACTTTCATATCCCGCTTCTGTATCACAATACACTTCAATTGATTTAAAAGTTTCATAATGTAAAATTTCTAACTGCTTTTCTATAAAATCTCTTTGTTCATCATTTAATCTGCTTTCAGCTATCATAATAGCATCTATTTCTTCCCCATCAATCATGGTTCCACCATTCCAAGGGATAATTTTCTGAATTTGAGTTAACGCATCATAACTTTTCTTACTCATAATATGATTTAATATCTGGATTACAATTTCATTATTGATCTGCTCACACTTAATAAAATAAGCAACTCTCATGTTACATAACTTTTTATTTTCTTCTTCTGTCAATCCCATTCGCTCTTCTTTTTTCTGCAATAAATCAATTTTAGCAAACATGGAATCAACTTCTTTGATCTTATTAAATACTTCTTGCATGATCTACACCACCTTTCATTCTTATTCTTAAGATAAAAAAACTAAGCGCCATTATAATCTGCTCGACTATAATCACGCTTATATTTACTACCAATCTTATTCAGTTTTTCTTTTTTCGTTGGGGTCATTTTAGTTACTCCATCCAATATTCCCCAACTTAACCTACTAGCTCCTGGATCATGCTTTCCTTGTTTTGCCAACTTTTCTCTGTCTTTACGTGATTTAGATTTAGCCATTAGCTAATCCCTCCATATATTTAATTTATGCACCATAAGCTTCTATATATTCTAAATACACTTCCTCATTGCTACATTGACGAAGCTTTAGTGGACGATGATCGGTCTTACGAATCAACTCAATCAGTCGTTTACCTTTCTCAGCTAGCGGTTGAATTTCATCTTGATATTGTATTGTATAATTTTTTGTCCAATTTAATAACAAAACATTTTGCCATACTTCTTCAGCAACCTGATCTGGAGTGGGTATATACCCAAGCTTCATTTGATCTTTACGTTCATTTCGTAACGCAGCATAATATATAAGTTCATTACTACGTGTAGTTCGGAGATAATTTACAACTTTATCAAACATACTAATACATTCATCACTATACTTCTTTACCAACACATAAACGTTTTTATCAGCAGTATGTAACATAAATAATCTCCTCTACATAAGCTTAATCGCTGTAATGTAAGAATCAGCTAAATCATATATTTCTTGTGCTTGTTTCTTAAACTCTTTTTCATCAATATGAACTTGCACATGTTTCATGAGCTTCTTTGTAATTTCAAGATTCTTAATCAAAGAATCCTTATGCTTTGTTTCATATTTTATTCTACTCTTAAATTTACCAAATGAAGCCGAAACCAATTTATTTTTTTGATGTGGGTCCATGATATAAATAATCCTATCAAATAATTTTTGAGTAAGCAAACATAAATATTCATCTACAACCATATTTAGATCTGAATACACAGTATGCACTCCAAAAATAGGACCATCTGCAAGTACTTGCTCTGTTTCAACATCCACAATGAGATATTTGATTGCTTCATTATATTTAGTGTTCATTCATTTTCACTCTCCATAACACAAAATAATTGCTGTAATTATAGAATCTGCTTTATCACTTAAATTATTTAAATCTTTTTTAAATTTTTTATTTTTTGAGTTTGATACAACTTTCAAAATATTTTTTACTTCTTCCATATATGCAATACAACGTTCAGATTCAAAATCTAACGGAGCACTACATTCCATTCTTTTTCCTAAAAAAAGCATTCTACCAAAAATATCATCGTCATAGTTATCACTATATACAATTATATTTGAATGTAAGGCGAGTAATTCTTCAACTACGTTCTCTATAGATTTCTTAAACGTTCCATCAACAATATCTCCACAACCCATAGGCATTGAAGAAAAATCATCGTACATTACTAAAATAGTTCCTCTTGGTTCTTTTAAAGCTACATAACTTGTAGCTTCTCTATAAGATGTAAAGGTACTCTTTTTATTGGTTTCATTAAACACTTCGTAATACATTTTTCACCACCTCTTATATTTTTATTATACCATATTTCTTGTTTAACGTAAATAAAAAAGAGAGGATTACCCTCTCTCAATTATCGCTCTCGCTATATGAACCCCACAAGCGCCAGCCTGTGCTAATCCTCTTGTTACACCGCTTCCATCTCCACCGCAATATAATCCCTTAATCTCAGTCTCAAAGTTCTCTGATAATTTAGGACGAGCGGAATAAAATTTGGCTTCCACACCATAAAATAACGTGTGTTCAGAAGCAATCCCTGGCGTTACTTTTTCTAAAGCCTCTACCATCTCAATAAAACTCTTCATTGTATTATACGGAAGAACTAATCCCAAATCACCAGGAACAGCTTCTTTTAATGTAGGCTCAATAAATCCTTCTTTAATTCTAGAAGCAGTGGACCGGCGGCCTCTTTTGATATCTCCATACTTCTGAACAATCACTCCACCACTTGATAAATCATTCGCTCTTACACAAATCTCTCTGGCAAACTCATTTGGCTTATCAAAAGGCTCAGTAAACTTATGAGATACTAATAAAGCAAAATTAGTATTCTTAGAACCAAGAGCTGGGTCTTTATACGAATGCCCATTCGCGCACATAATTCCACTATGATTCTCCACCACTACATGCCCAGAAGGATTACTACAAAATGTTCTTACTTGAGTCCCTACTGAAGTATTAAAAATAAACTTACCCTCATATAAATGTTCATTAATCTCTCTCATTACTACATCACTTGTTTCTACTCGAACACCTACATCAACTTGATTATTAAACATCTTCAATTTACGCTTCTTCAAAATATCTGTTAACCATGCCGAACCATCTCTACCAGGTACAATTACAATATTCTCACTAAGATATTCATCACCCTTTGTCGTAACAATTCCTCCAATTTGAAGCTCTTTATTAGCAACTATAACACTGGAATTAATCATGTCTTGATTGGTGATAATATCTTTTACTTCTGTTTTAAACTTAAAATCAATCTTATCATCTAAATAAGCTCTAATAGACTTAAGAATTTCTAAATTCTGCTCTGTTCCCAAATGTCTTACTTGTGCTCTCAATAATTTAAGTCCAGCTGCATATCCGCGTTGTTCAATATCTTTTACTTTATCAGTCAGAGGGTCTGTAATTGCTTCTGTTGCACCATGCTTAAGATTGATAGTATCTACATATTGAATTAAATCAAGAACCTCAGACGAGGACAGATAATCTGTCATCCAGCCACCAAACTCAGTAGTAATATTAAACTTACCATCACTATAAGCTCCCGCTCCACCAAACCCTGCTGTGATGGAACATGCTGGCAAACACCCCGCAAATTCTTTCTTCCCTACCGCTGGTGGACAAAGTTTTATCTTATTTTCCAAAATAGGACAACGTCTAAACGCAATATCATGTCCCTTGTCAATCAAAAGAACTCTCTTCTCTGGAGCCTTTAATGTTAATTCATAAGCGGCAAAGATACCGGCAGGTCCTCCACCCACTAAAATGCAGTCGTATTGGTTATTAATGATAATACAGTCCCTTCATTACAATATATTTTGTTTTGTTATTTTTGCATATACTAAAACACACATTGAAAATATCACTGCTGGTAACCAGAAAATATGAAAACATATTCCACCAATCAAATCAAACACACTATATGGTCTAAAAAATAAACCAATTAATAAATATATAACTAAACATATAAATATTGTCAAGTTCTTTCTCCTTCTCCACCATACTGTTCCGCCAATACACCGTTCTTATCTATAATTCCAGCTCGTTGTAAAAAATCTCTGCTTTTCTCAGGAGATGAAGTTATTTCTTCTTTAAGCCTATTCATTTGTTCAATATATATTTTTAACTCAGCTTCATTCATCCATCTTCTCTCCTTCTACAATACTTTTCTAATTTCATAAACGTTTCTTGCACATCTCTTATACTTGGATTAGCTATTACAATTCTTAAAGTTGTTCCCAAAAAAGAAACCTTATAAAAAGGTTTCACTACTTCTCTTATTCTATGTTCTAAAGCTTTTGCTTGTCCAACCAATTTAAACTGCATGGTAATCCTATTTCCCTCAACTCGAGCATCACAAATAAGATTATCATTCTTATCTCTTATTTTCTCAATCACTCTAATTGTTACAACATCTTTTTGAGTCGTGTGAATCATTACAGATAAAAATCTATCTCTCTGAGATGTAGTTAACTTGTGAGCAAACTCATAACTCTCAAAGAAACTCTTTATATCCTCTACCACCCTCTTCTCCATAATTTTATCTCCCCCTATTTCAAAAATAGTTTACAAGATTGCATTTTGATATATAATATATACAAGAGGAAATCCTATTTCAAAGAAGGTATCTACTATAATGCGCTACTAAATACGGAAGTTGATTCTCTATATCATCCATATACACAGCAAATGCTCTACGTTCTCCCTTTACTTTTTTATCTATCTTCTTAATTTTAATACTTCTTAAAAATGAGGTATCTTCTCGAGAATTAAACTCTTTATCTTTAATCTGAAATCGCAAAAATCCCTTCCAACTTAGAGTTTGATTCTCATACAAAAACAAATTCAAACCTGTATTTGTATCTGAATTCCTCAAAACAATTCTATGAACATAACCACCAAAATTCACTCCGGCATTCTCCACATAATATTCTGGGTCTCTCCCAGTCATCTTCTGTGCCATATAATAACTATCCATTATATTTAATACATTCACAAATAATCTGCTGTCAAATGTCCTATCTCTTATTTCAATCAACAAAAACACCTCTCTAACATATAATATGCTAATAAGAGGTGTTTTTTAAAGATTAAGTTTACTTAATAATAACATTAACATTTCTATACTTTCAATCTCAAATTTATTATTTTTCTTTGTATCATAATCTTCTAACTTAAAGAAATCAAGAATTTCTTTAATGTTTTTCTGTGCAATGCTCTCTTTAATATTTAAAACAAGTTTATAAAAACAATCCCATTCTACAGAAACTAGAATTCTATCCACAGGTACTATCGTATCATAACTCAGTTTTATTTGTTTACTTTGAACAATACCAAAACAAACTTTAAACTCATTCAACGACATATCTGAAAGGCTATACTTATTATCTCTATCTATCAAACTCCAAGCAATCACTATTGACTCAACAGCACTTTTTATTTCTTTTTTTGTTTCAACCCAACTCTTATGCGAATTAGCACTCAACTTTATTCTATCAAATTTTAATTCCATACAAACTTAATCCCATAATTACCTTTTTTTGTTCTAAATACTTTAGTTGTCATTTTGTTTTCGTGAGTCAAATTGTGATAATCAATAAGTCTTCTTTCAACAACACCTGCAGATAACTCAGTTTTGTAAGTTCTAAACCAATACACCCAATCCATATCTATCACCTCATACAATTTGTATATATATCATATTCATATTCATTAATTTTGTAAACCTATTTTTTTATTTTAAAACAGTTTACACATGAACTTTTTTGTGTTATAATTATCTTAGATAAAAGGAGTGCCCAATACAACCCGGGGGACATGCTAACGCGGGAGCCAGGCACAATCCCCCCGCGAACTTTTGAAAAGAAAAAAGCTCATTTTCATTTTAAAAAACGGTTTACAAAGTCGGAAAAATGTGATATAATTAATCTATAAATCGAGGAAACCATCGTCGGTCATCACTTACTCTGTGAAAATTTCGTGATCACCGCGGCTTCCCCGTGTTGACTTTCTTTAACTTTTCCGCTCTATAGCTATGTACTTTTACAGTTTTTACTTACAAATTAAATTCTTCATTTTCTAAACAGTTATATACTTTAGCAAAACAACTCTTTACATTTTCATAATTATAATCTCCCATCGCTAAAGCAACTCTATTCCCCGCTGCTTTTTGCCACAAACTCCCAAATATCTCTTCTAAAGCACTACTAACTTCTTTTGGAACAAAAACTAAATGCAAACACCATAAACGCACTCGTGGTATTACTCCAATCCCATCAGTAATCTCTAAATGAAAAAGATGCCCCTGATAATTTGAATTTTGCTTCATACTAAACGTAAATATCATCTTATAATAATAACTACCCACACACTCTTTCCCATCATACTCAATATGCTTATTAATATGCGTTTCTTTATTGTTCTTATATTTCAAAATTGATTTAACATAATTTTCAGAAGGACATAGCTTCGCTAACGTTACATATGAATTTACAAAACTAATCAATTCATCAAACCCTTGATCTACACTATATCCATTAATTCCCATTTTACATCACTCCAACTTTATTAGCCAATTCAAGCAATTTCGCTACATAAATATGATCATAAGATACCGCTCTATAAATCCCAATCAATAACGAAAGAACTCCAACTGCCATTACAGCAAAATTTATTTGTCTCATTTTTCTACGAGAAGATAATTCATATATATTACCCCAAACAATAAGCGTCGTAATTGTCGCTATAATCCCAATAATAAAATATATAGCATTTGTAGCATTAATCTCACTCTTAATCGAACTCATCAATAATTCAGAATTCATTCCCATCTTGCCAGCAATCTCCATTGTCAACTTATCCATCTTATTTTCTCCTCTCTCGTGTACATGTTTACTCAAGTAAACACTATAGTAAACTCTTATTCCCGCACGTATGCATGTTTACTCGAGTAAACTTTATAGTAAACTATACCACTTCATTCTTTGCGGCAAGCTTCTCAATCATCTTATTAACTTTAATAAAAGCTTTCGTAACACTACGTCTAGAACCAATACCTGATTCTTTGTAATCCATGCTTTTATAAGTTCTAAAATCATTTGACGTATATACAGCTTTTCCAAATATCTTTTCTATATTTTGCTTAAATTCATCTGTCATTATGTCTTTCATAGTTGAATCTTCAATTTCAATCCATAAAGATAACTTTCTACCACCATGAATATAAGATGTTCCTCTGTTTTCTCTCATACCTATTGATATAGCACCATTAAAATATTTATAAAGCAACGCCAAACCAAATCCACCATTACTTGATTTGATATACTCAACCTGATGCGGCTTTAAACTAATTACTTCTTGATCTTTATTAATATAATATTCAATTTTATGAGAATACAAACACTGAGGTAAATGCAATTTATAAGCAATCAAATAACTATTCAATTCATCAATCATTTTCTTACGACTATAAATTAATCCCACGGCACCCATTCTCCCTCTGATTTTCTTACATCATACTTGGCTTCTTCAAGTTGCACTTCCATCTGAGGAAGTGCTTCATGTTTCATTGCATTTCTCAAATAATAATACATATTCTCTCTTCCCTGATTGTTTGCTGTATGAAATTCTATTCTATCTGCATATAATCCCCGCTCAACCATCTCTTTCACAAGCCAATATCCATCATTATCCTGCTCCGTCATATCATGATCCAATGATAATACATCAATATCACCACGGTGTTTCTCCAATAATTCTAGACATTCTGATGTGGTTCTAGCCAACAACCATCCTTTATACGCCGGACGAAGATCATCCATAAATATCTTTACTTTCATATTCATTCTCCTTATATATTTATTATATCATACCATCACAATTTTGTAAACTGTTTTTACATACTACGCAATTTAATAAAAAAATTAGTGGTCGTTAACTCACTCTCAAACTTAAATTTATATCGTGTATATCCCGTTTTCTTCTCCCATAAATACTCAACTCTATTATCTCTATTCTCTACACACAATGCATAAAACTTTTCACTATATATAGCATCTTCTTTGCTATCGAGAAATACATTAAAAAATATATCTCCCCTAAATAACTCCAAATCAAAATATAACTTCTCTCCCCATTTCACTTGAACTTGATCATAATTCATCTTGTTAATATCAGCTTTCCCGCACTCCAATATCTTTATAGTTAATAACTCATCAGATAACCTAACAAGCTCTTCATGAAATCCCATTATCTCACCCTCTTACATATTTCTTAATTTATTATAAAATCCCATCATCAAGGATTCTTTCTCGAACGTATATCTATATCTGTTAAAATCATTCATTGAAATACAACGTGCATAAATTAAATGCTTCTTATCATTAGTGAGATGAAGTCTATAAAACTTCTCATAATATTCTTTATCGTGTACTTTATCTAACATAATTTCAAATCTCAATTCATTTAAGTCTTCATCAATTTCAAAATACATCACGTTTTCCCAACTTAAATTCACTTGTTGCGTTTTATTATACATCTCATCAACCACCACATCTGGTCTTCCATACAACAAAATCATATACGTTATAAACTCTTCAGATAACTCTATAAGCTTCTCTTCAAACTTCATCTTCCAACAACATCCTTTTTAAAATAAAATCAAGTTAAAGCTCATATCCATTATAAACATAACTCTTATTTTATTTCACAACAACGCAACCCAAGATGTAATTTCTTTCAAAGCTTTCTTCAACCCTACATCATCTGAATTTATTTTCTTATGACATCTCACTTCAGATGTTATCCCACTATCATCATAAAGATTATAAACTCCCCAAATACTATTGTCAGACACGTGTACAATAATCAAATTATCTTTCCCATTCCCCACAGACCAAAACTCATGCCTAACATTTATTCTATTCTTAGACACTCCACATCCATGTCCCTGCAACTTAATTGCAGTCAACCAACTATCAACAGCTTCTTGTATACTCATAACATCCTCCTAAATTTTCTAATAGCCTGCAACCAATCTTTCCCAGTCATAATCGGCTCATTCAACATTGATATCCCAATCCGATCTAAATTACTACCACTCTTCATAAAAAATAAACTCATTCCACACATTTCATTACCCTCAACCCTAGTAAATATCACTTCATACCCACCACTAATCTTGCAAATCCCATATTTCCATTCCAATAATCTAGCAGCAACTAATGTTGCATTAAACTCTTCTTTCAATTTCTTATGCCTACGAGAAGGAACAATCACATATCTCGTCTCATCTAACCAAAATGCCACATGATTAACAACACTATTCACGATATCATCTCCTCATAATATCTTTTTGATCTCTTGCATAATATCTATTACGTTTTCTCCACTAGTCCATTTGTTCCAATTTCTTCCATCAATAGTATATTGCAACATCGCTTTATTTAAAATTCTATTGGGACCTCTTGTCCCAAGATAAACAAATATAATTGTATCTCCTTTTGCAAATTTAATCTCTGCAGAATAACCATGATTATTATTCCAAAATTTACTTTCATTAATTTCATAACCCAATAATCTTGCCCCAACCATGATACCTTCCAATTCACCTATAAATTTTTCATATATATCAACTAAAATTAAAATTTTAAATCCAGTTTTAAAAGTATAACTCTTGTATCTACGTCCATTAATGACTTTTTCTCTAGTCACCATATCAGCTCCTTATATATTTATTATATCACATTTTACATTTTCTGTACATAAAAAAATAAGAGCTATTAGCTCTTATCAAATTTACTACTTATTCTTCTATATATATCTTCTGCATATTTACTTACTTTATTCTCCATATTATCTTTATTAAAATACTTCTCATATAATTTCAAAATCTGCTCTCTATCAAATTCTTCACCAATATCTTCTTTTACCACCATCAACATCCCCAATGACAATAAATCTTTCTCAATCTGCCGCATTCTATACACTCCCTGAATATTTATTCAACTAAACTACAATTTATTCAGATAAATATAACTTTTTCAGCACGCGTCTGTAAAAATTAAATAATTCTGAATATTTTCTGAATAATACATCTTTTTTCTGAATAATCACAAAAAGAAGAGCCTTTCGGCTCTTCAGTAATTCACTTACATAAGTAATTCATTAATTCCGAAATTAACATGCGTTTTGTAATTCATTACGTAGTCCACTAATGATCTCATATCAACGTTTTCTACCGCATATACACCAGGACTTAACTCTTCGCCAACGAGAGACCAAAGCTCACGAGTAGTATCTTTATATATACCAAAAACATCAATCCCATTAGAGTCTTCGTAAGGAAACATAAATAAATAACTACCATTAGATTCACGCTCTGCATATTTCTCAAAATTATACAAGAAGCTCAATGCATCTGACCTAGTATTAATCTCCATCTCCCCAACTACTCCTCTGCTCTTCGTATATTCTTCCCCTCTTGGCTTCACCTTTTACATTTATTATATTTCATATCTACCCTTTTTTAAACAAAATAAAAATAGACATCTCCGCACATAAGAGATGTCTATTTCAGGTTCTAGGATGTTCCATCATAGTTGAACCTAATTATATTCTATCCATCTCTCTCTTCTTTATTCGCCCCTATAATTCTTTGCTCCATTCTCATAATAAGCTCCATACTTCGCATCAATCTTCATCTTCTCAATCTCGTGCTTTTGATCTGCTATATAACAACTTCTCAATCCCCACACAAGAACAAATACTACTCCTACCAACCCAAAAGCTCTTCCCCACGTCACCCACGGATTCAATTCACTATACACAACCCCACTATTATCATAATAATCTTCATAATCTTCGTCTTCTTTCATCTCATAACCCTCCCATTCGAACTCTTACTGATTTAAAAAAATTAGTCATATCTCTATACGTCTGCCTATATATAATCACATTCTTCGTCGTCTTATCTCCTCTAACACCCTGCGTAACTTGCATTTTTGTAACATTTCTTATAAAACTATCATCTAAATAAAACTTTAAAGTTAAAATGTAATCATCATTATAAATCATAACTCTCACAAATTCACATTTCTTAAATCCATTATCAACATCACACAATAAAAATCCAGCTTCTATTTCATAATTCAATAATCTTGCACACACAATAACACTATCAAAATCTTCAACAAAAGAATCATATATAGAATCGGGAATCTCCATCCATTGATTTTCAAAATCAAATCTCATATCATCCCTCTTTCATCCACGTTCTTTTATTCTTTCCCTCAACGACTTAAAACAGCTTTGCATATTCACATAAGTACTCTTATACTCTACTTTATTTCTTGAATTAAACCTAATTTTAATATTCATAACATTTCTTAAATGCTTATCATCAACAATAAAATTCAAACTCATTACATTAGTACCTTTAACAAAAAATGCTTTTATTCCATATGCTTGCTGTCGACACATATATCCATCAATAAAAATTGATTCCGTATACTGTGCAAACCTACAATTAAAACTATATCCCAATAACCTCATTATTACTAAAACATCATTAAAATTCTCAATAAAACAATCATACTCAGAATCTTCAACATTCATCCAACAATTGGTTATTCCAAAATCATACTTCATTTTTTATCAACTATTCCATGCTCAAGTTTATCCATCTCAATTCTATGCTCTAACTCTTTCCATTTTAAATCTCTTTCTGCAGTTTTATCAATACAAGAATTCAACCCAAATACTATTACAGCAACAATACCCACTACTCCAAAAGCTTGTGCCCAACTATGTCCAGATCCAACATTACTCATCTTCATTCTCCTCTTTTTCCAATTCCTATATGTTTATTATATCACAAATCATTATTTTTGTATATATAACACAACAAAATTTTCTTTTTTTCTTAAGTCTTGTAATTCTTGACTTAAATTGCAAAAATGATCTAAGTTACTTAAGTGTAAATTCTCTCCCAGCTCTAGGC
>RCUO01000891.1_pt1 | contig 12670 bp, 4 predicted proteins | sample 2166161 | NCBI WGS metagenome assembly RCUO01 (sample SAMN09932617, study PRJNA488358) | compost metagenome | feature: garden; material: soil; isolation source: compost soil in cyclohexanecarbonitrile-enriched culture | place: Germany: Experimental Botanical Garden Goettingen | collected 2016-01-27 | reverse complement strand
GCATGAAGGTACTGCATAATATTACAGCCGGCAAGCCCCGGCAGCTGCTGAAGCCGGTGCTGTTTTCACTATTGGGCAATCTGGTTGCCGTATTTCCGTTTGCACTTGTAATTGAAGCGGTCCGGCTGATATTTGAGCCATACATAACACCGGGAGCCGTACTGCAGATTGAGCGGCTGTGGTGGCTCTGTGCCGGACTGGCAGGAACGGCCCTGCTCATATTCTTGAGCGAAATTCCTGCTTACCGTGCTGCTTACCGCGGCGCCTACAATGTCGCTGCCGAGGGCAGAGCCGGACTGGCCGAGCATCTGCGCAAGCTGCCGCTTGGAGTTCTGTACCGCCGCGATCCGGGTGATCTGGCCAACATGATGATGGGTGACTTTACTCTGGTTGAGACAGGAATCTCCCATCTGCTGCCGCAGCTGGCCGGCGCTTTTGTACTTCCGGTCTTTGCGCTGGCCGGCATGCTGCTTCTGGACTGGCGGATGGCTCTCTCCATGTTCGCAGCGCTGCCGGTTGCCCTGCTGCTGATACTCCTGACATCCAGACTGCAGCGCAGGCTCGGCAGCTCACATATGCGGGCCAAGCTGAACGCAGCCAACCGGCTGCAGGAATACTTGAACGGTATCCGCGTTATGAAGGCTTATAATCTGACCGGGGAGCGTTTTGCCAGGTTGGATACGGCATTCAGGAGGTTGATGAAGGAGAGCATCCGGCTGGAGGGGATTTTTGGTCCTGTCGTACTAACGGCAGTCGGTCTGCTCCGGGCCGGGCTGCCGCTGCTGGTGTATGCCGGCGTCCAGCTGCTGCTGGGCGGAAGTCTTGGTGTCCTGCAGTTTGCCGTGTTCCTTATTGTTGGTACCCGCATCTATGATCCGCTGACCTCCGCACTGACCAATTATGCGGAATTTCGTTATAACGAACAGGCCGGGGAAAGGATTGTCAAGCTGCTGCAGGAGCCAGTGATGACCGGGGACACCGGGCCGCTTCCCTCAGACAGCACGGTTACCTTCGAGAATGTATCCTTCGGCTATGGAGAGACGAAGGTGCTTAATAATCTGAGCTTTGTCCTGCCGCAGGGGGCATTGACAGCAATTGTTGGTCCTTCAGGCAGCGGAAAAAGCACCGTTCTGCGGCTGATCTCAAGGTTCTATGACCCGGATGAAGGTGCTGTTTACCTGGGCGGCCGTAAGCTGAGCGGCATTGATCCGGAGCATCTGCTCAAGGCGGTATCGGTTGTCTTTCAGGATGTGTACCTCTTCCAGGATACGATCGCTAATAATATCGCGTTCGGACGGCCGGGCGCAACGCGCGAGGACATTATCCGGGCGGCTACAAAGGCACGCTGCCATGATTTTATCAGTAAGCTGCCGCAGGGCTATGAAACGCCGGTTGGTGAGGGAGGAAGCACGCTCTCCGGCGGTGAGAAGCAGCGGCTGTCCATTGCCCGGGCAATATTGAAGGATGCGCCGATTGTTCTGCTGGATGAAGCTACAGCTTCGCTTGATCCGCAGAACGAGGCGGAAATTCAAAAGGCTGTCAACTCGCTGATCCTGGGACGGACAGTAATTGTTATTGCCCACCGCCTGAAGACTATCCGCGGGGCGGATAATATCATCGTGCTTGAGCAAGGAGTAATGGTGCAGCAGGGCAGACATGAGGAGCTGCTGGCAGCAGACGGGCTGTACGCGCGGCTGTGGAGACTGCAGCAGGACACGGCAGGGTTCCGCATCTCATCTTAACTACGGGAGGGTACAGCAATGGCAATTGTTTTGGATGAATCCGCATGGCCGCTGGTTACGATTAATCTGGGAGATCAGTTCGACCGGGAGACTGTCGATGAATATATTGCATACTGGGAAAAGCTTCTGGCAGGAAATTCCAGGTTCGCGCTGATCATGATTCAGAAGGGAGAGCGCGGGGAACGCCCTGAGCGTGAGGTGACCAGGCTGTATATGGACTGGTGCAAGTCGCATAAGGGGCTGATTGCGCGCAGCTGTGCCGGAATCGCGGTTGTAACTGCCAGCTCGAAGCTGCTCGCCCTGTATAAACCGGTAACGGCTCTTTCCACCAAAAAGGTGTACGGCTGTCCGGGCAATGTATTCGCTGAAGAAGCGGAGGCACAGGAGTGGCTGGGCGCCTTACTGCAGAAAAACTAGCAAATTCAAGCCTTTTATATTATTAGTTTAGAATAATGAAATCAGGAGACTGCCGCCGGCATGGCGTGCAGTCTTTTTGGATCGTAAAGGATGTATAAGCTCTCGGGATTTCTTCAAATTACCTAATTCAGCACCCATGTTACGGCTCCGCTATGCAGGGTTATTTGTTGTGTTATCCGCAGGGGACAATGAAGATTTGAAAACAATGGCAAACGTACGTTCTGTTATGCAGGGGGTAAATATGCTATAATGTTGGGACGAATGTAACTTGGATTTGTGCGGATGCGCTGAATCTGTGAAACGGAAGGAGTCTACTGCAATGACGGTACGCTTTTTGCTAGGCCGCTCGGGCAGCGGCAAGACAACAAAAATCCGGGAGGAGATTTCCTCCAGGCTGGAGAAGGAGCCGCTGGGTGCTCCGCTGATTATGCTGGTTCCGGAGCAGGGCTCATTCAGTGCAGAGCGCGGACTGCTGGATACGGGAAAGGCAAAGGGCAGCCTGCGGGCACAGACACTCAGCTTCTCACGCCTGGCTTACCGGGTGAAGCAGGAGACCGGAGGCAGCGCCGGCCTGCCGATCAGTGAAGAGGGCAAAAAAATGCTGCTCTACAAAATTATCAGCCGCCGCAAGGAGGAGCTCAAGCTGTTTGGCGCTTCCGGCGACCGGCCCGGCTTCATCGAGCGGCTGAGCAGCCTGCATACAGAGCTGAAGCGTTGCTGCCTCGGGACCAGTGACTTGGAGGAGCAGCTGTCCAGAATGCGGGACTCCTCGCCGGGCAGTCCGATACTGGCAGGCAAGCTGGATGATCTCCAGCTTGTATTCAGCGATCTCGAACGGGAGATGGCAGGACTGTACATCGACGAAGAGGACAGGCTGGCTGAGCTTGCCGCCCATATTCAGGACTCCTCCTATATCCGCGGAGCCGAAGTCTGGGTGGATAGCTTCCATGGCTTTACCCCGCAGGAATTAGTAGTGCTGCGGGAGATTATGCTCCATGCCTCTAGTGTAACAGTAGCGCTGACCTTAGATAAAATTTATCCGCCGGGGCTGCAGCCGCATGAGCTGGAGCTGTTCCATCCCCCGGCTGTTACGTATATCAAGCTGCGCGGAATGGCGGAGGAGGCCGGCCTTGAAGTGTGGGACGAGCTGCTTGCCCCGCCTGTGCTGCCGCGGTTTGCAGGCAGCCCCGCCCTTGCCCATCTGGAACGCGGCTACGGACGGCGATGGAAGTGGACCGGCGGCGCTGAACAAGTAAGCAGTGAGCTGTCTCTAAGTGCAGCCTCCTCCCGCCGGACAGAGGTTGAGGGCGCGCTGCGCGAAATGCTCAGGCTTGCCCGCGAGGAAGGGGCCAGATATGGAGAGATGGCTGTATTCATGCGGAGCATCAGCGACTATGAGTCGCTGATTGCCCCTTTGTTTAATGATTACGGCATTCCGTTTTTCCTTGACCAGAAGGCCAGCGAGCTGCATCATCCGCTGGCGGAATTTGTCCGCTCCGCACTTGATATCGTGCGCCGCCGCTGGCGTTACGAGGATGTATTCCGCTGCGTGAAGACGGAGCTGCTGCTGCCGGCTGACGGCAGCCTGACCCGGGAGGATATGGACCGGCTTGAGAACTATGTGCTTGCCTGCGGCATCCAGGGCTACCGCTGGACTAACGGCAAACCGTGGAAGGGAATACCGAGCCTCACGCTGGAAGGGGCCAGAGCTGTGGATGAGGCGCTGCTGGCGAAGATGGAAGCCTGCCGGGAGGCCATTACGGGACCGCTCTATGCTTTTGAGAAAAGAGTGAAGAAAAGCCGCAGCGGGCTTGAGCTGTGTACTGCGGTATATCTTCTTCTGCAGGAGGCGGACATTGCCCGCAAGCTGGAGCAGCGGAGTGCCGCTGCTCTGGAACGGGGGGAACCCGCCCTTGCCCGTGAGCACAGCCAGCTGTGGGATGCGGTGCTTGAACTGCTGGACCAGATTGCCGAGATGATGGGCGACGAGCGGCTGGAGTTTGAGCTGTTCGCCGGAGTGCTGGAAACCGGCCTTACCGAACTCAAGATGGGGCTTGTTCCGCCGTCTCTGGATCAGGTGCTGGTCGGAACGATGGACCGGACCCGGACTACAGGCGTGAAGTACGCCTTTTTGCTTGGATTCAATGAAGGTGTCGTTCCTGCGCAGTTCAAAGAGGACGGAATTCTGTCTGAGGGCGAACGGATGCTGCTGGAGAATGCCGGAATGGAGCTGGCTCCCGGAGCTTCACGCAAGCTGCTTGACGAGCGGTTTCTTATTTATAATGCACTTACGACAGCCAGCTGCAGGCTGTGGATCAGCTATGCCACTGCGGATGAAGAGGGCAAAGCGTTGTTGCCTTCTGAGATTATCCGCCAGCTTCACGTCCTGTTCCCTGATGCTTTGAGCGAACAGGTCATGTCCGGCTTTCCTTCAGGGCTTCACCCGGACGATCCGCGGGGAGAAGCACGTCACCTCGGCTTCATCGGACAGCGGGAGCAGACACTGCGCATGCTGATAATGCAGCTGCGGCACTGGAAACAGGGTGTTGAGATTCCCGGGATGTGGTGGGATGTCTATAACTGGTACATCAGCGGCAGTGAGGAGCGCCGGCTGCCGCTAGAGCGTCTGCTCGGATCATTGTTCTACCGCAACAGCGGGATTCCGCTGCGGCGTGAGACCAGCCTGAGGCTGTATGGCGGCTCCACACTGCGCGGGAGTGTCTCGCGGATGGAAAAGTTTGTCGCCTGCTCGTTCTCTCATTTTGCCTCATACGGTTTAAGGCTGAGGGAGCGCCAGCTGTACAAGCTGCAGGCTCCTGATATCGGCCAGCTATTCCATGCTGCGCTGAGTGACATGGCCAAACGGCTGCAGGAGCAGGGCAGGGGCTGGGGCAGCATGTCTGCAGAGGAATGCCGCCGTGAGGCGGGAGCGACAGTAGATAAGCTGTCTCCGCTGCTGCAGGGTGAGATTCTGATGAGCACTAAGCGGTACGGCTACATTTCCCGCAAGCTGAAGAATATTGTAGGACGGGCCTCCGTTATTCTCGGTGAGCATGCCCGCCGGGGCAGCTTTGAGCTGGCCGGGCTGGAGCTTGATTTTGGACCGGGCAAGGAGCTGCCTCCGCTGAGAATTACATTGCCTAACGGCTGCATTATGGAAGTCGTGGGCAGGATTGACCGGGTGGATATGGCGGACAGCGAGCAGGGTGTGCTGCTGCGGGTCATCGATTACAAGTCCAGCCAGAAGGATCTTAAGCTGCATGAGGTTTATTACGGGCTGTCGCTGCAGATGCTGACCTATCTCGACGTGCTGCTTACGTATTCTGAGCAGTGGCTTGGCAAGGCAGCCCTCCCTGCGGGAACTTTATATTTTCATGTGCATGATCCGCTGCTGTCATCGCCGAACGGGCTAAATTCCGAACAGGCGGCGCAGGAGCTGCTCAAACGCTTCAAAATGAAGGGGCTATTGACAGCAGACCGTGAGGTCGTGTCCCTGATGGATACAACACTGGATAAAGGGCATTCGTCCATAGTGCCGGTAGCGCTGAAAAGTGACGGGAGCTTCTACAGCAGTGCGTCTGTTGCAACGCCTGAGCAGTGGGGACATCTTTTGTCGGCTGTACGCAGCAACATTACTGAGATCGGAACACGTATTACGGAAGGGGATGTTGCCATTCAGCCGTACCGGATTCAGCAGGAGACTGCCTGCACCTTCTGTTCGTTCCGCCCTGTGTGCCAGTTCGATGAAGCGGTTGAAGGGAACGGCTACAACAATCTGGGCAAACCGGCCAAGGATGCCGTCTGGGACCTGCTGTCCCGCAAAGGAGGAGAAAACGCGTGAGAAACAGAACCGAACTGGAACCCAAGCCCGAGGGCAGCTTTTGGAGCGATGACCAGTGGCGGGCCATTGCTGAGAGCGGCGACGATATACTGGTAGCGGCGGCGGCAGGCTCCGGCAAAACGGCTGTGCTGGTAGAGCGGATTATCCGCAAAATCAGCAGCGCGCAGACCGGCTTCAGTGTGGACCGTCTGCTGGTGGCTACGTTTACCAAAGCGGCAGCGTCAGAAATGCGCCAGCGGATCCGTGAAGCATTGGAACAGAAGCTGGAGGAGACAGAAGCCGCAGCAGATGAGGAACGCGGGGACGAAGGCCATCTGCGGCGCCAGCTTGCCCTGCTAGGCAGAGCTTCGATTACGACTCTGCACTCCTTTTGCCTTGAGGTCATCCGCCGCTATTATCAGCTGATCCCGATTGATCCCGGCTTCCGGATTCTCAATGAGCATGAAGCGGAGATGATGCGCCAGGAGCTGCTGGAAGAGCTGCTGGAGGAGAAGTACGGTGAAATGACGGAGGACGGAGAAGACAGTGTGTTTGTTCAGCTGGCCGACTGGTTCAGCGGGGAGCGCAGTGACGATGCGGTGCATGCGCTGGTGCAGCGGCTGCATGATTTTTCACGCAGCCATCCGTGGCCTGATCAATGGCTGAGGGACACTGCGGCTGAGTTTGCGCTCCCGGATACCGCAAGCCTTGGACAGACGCAATGGGTGCAGAGCATTCTGGCAGAAGCCAGGCTGACGCTGGACGGAGCTGTAAGCCAGCTGGTCCAGGCACAGGAGATTTCCCTGCAGCCCGGCGGTCCGGCGCCGTATGCGGATAATCTGGCCGAGGATCTGGCGATGGTACGCGGGATGCAGGAGGCTGTAGCCTCACGGTCCTGGGCAGAGCTGTATGATGTCTTTGTAGAAGTCTATTTCGGCAAGCTGAAGGCCTGCCGTAAGGATTCAACCGATCCGGCTCTGCAGGAGATGGTCAAGGAGCTGCGCGACAACGTGAAGAAAAGTCTGCTTGATTTGCAGAAATCCCTGTTCGGGCGTCCGGCGGATGCCTTTCTGGCAGAGCTGCATACAGCGGCTCCGCTGATGAACGAGCTGGCAGAGACGGTGATCACCTTCGGCGAGCGCTACCGTATAGAGAAGGCCGGACGGGGACTTGTTGATTTCAGCGATCTGGAGCACTACTGCCTGCAGATCCTGCGCCATTCGGATTCCAGGCCGGGCAGCTCCTTGCCTTCCGATGCAGCAATGGAGTACCGGGCGCAGTTTGATGAAGTGCTGCTTGACGAATATCAGGATACGAACAGTGTACAGGAAGAAATTGTGCGGCTGATCTCGCGTGAAGCGCCGGGCAACCGCTTTATGGTCGGTGATATGAAGCAGAGCATTTACCGCTTCCGGCTGGCGGAGCCGGGGCTGTTCCTGGACAAGTACAACAGCTACAGCTCTGCGGGAGACGCGGGCGGTGAAGGCAGGGAGAAGGGCATTGAGGATACCGCAGGCGGTAACAGAACCGGAGCAACAAGCGGCGCCGGCGGGATGGTCATTGACCTGGCCCGGAATTTCCGCAGCCGGATGGAGGTCGTGAGTGCGGTCAATATGATTTTCCGGCAGATTATGGACAAGACCGTTGCCGAGATCAGCTATGATGAGCGTGCCGAGCTGGTGTACGGGGCTAACTTTCCCGGAGCTGCCGAAAAGGGACCCGACACGTACTTTGCTCCGGAGCTGCTGCTGATTGACCGGGGGACTTCTTCCGGCGCACATGCCGGGGAGTCTGGTGAGGACGGGGAGCTCCCGGCACAGGAGAATGAAGCGGCCGAAAGTGAGACAGCCCAGCTTGAGGCGCGGGCCATTGCCCGGCGCATCCAGCAGATGACCGGAATGGCCGGAGGTGCACCGCTCCTGATCTATGATAAATCGCAGAAGCTGATGCGTCCGGTCGTATACGGCGACATTGTGATTCTGCTGCGCTCTGCCCGGATCTGGACGCCGCTCCTGATCGAGGAACTGCGCCTGGAAGGTATTCCGGCCTTCGGTGACCAGAACAAGGGTTATTTCCAGGCCACCGAGGTGGAGATCGCTCTTGCGCTGCTGCAGATTGTGGATAATCCGAGCCAGGATATTCCGCTCGCCGGTGTCCTGCGCTCGCCGGTTGTCGGCCTGACCGAGGAGCAGCTGGCGGAGGTGCGTCTGTGCAGCAACGGAACATTCTATGATGCGCTTTTGGCGGCAACTGGTATAGGGAATACAGGTAAGCCTGTACTTGATTACACTGGCCTTGCGCCGGATGAGGAATTCGCAGAGGTGGGATATGGCGGGCAAATGGAACGGTCAGATGCCGGACGAGTGCAGGCGGAGACAGCAGCTGCGCAGCAGCAGTCTGTCCATGGAGATGCTGCTGCGGAGGCAGTTATGCAGATTGCACCGGGGCTGCATGCGAAGCTGAAGCATTTCCTCATGCAGCTGGAAGGCTGGCGTGATGCCGCCCGGCAGGGCAGCCTGAGTGCCCTGATCTGGCGCATCTACGGGGAAAGCGGATATCTGGAGTGGGCCGGCGGATTGCCCGGCGGTTTCCAGCGCCAGAATAACCTTAAGGCGCTGTATGACCGGGCTGTACAGTTCGAGAAGGATACCACGGCGCGGGGGTTGTTCCGCTTCCTCGTCTTTATCAACCGGCTGCGGGACAACGGGGGTGATCTCGGGGTTGCCGGAGGAAGCGGGGAAGAGGCCGGCGGGGTGAGCATCATGACCATACACAAGTCCAAGGGTCTGGAATTCCCGGTTGTTTTCATTGCAGGGATGGCCAAGCAGTTCAACCGCCAGGATCTGCATTCCCCGTTCCTGATGCACAAGGAGCTTGGCTTTGGACCGCGTTTTGTGGAGCGGGAGACGAGAGTCAGCTACCCGACGCTCCCTTTTCTGGCAATCAACCGGCGCTCCCGGCTTGAGCTGCTGGCCGAGGAGATGCGTGTGCTCTATGTGGGCCTGACCCGGCCGAGAGACAAGATGATTCTCGTCGGCACATTACGTGATGTCCCCCGGACCGTATCCTCATGGGCGGGTACGCAGAGCCGCGGGGAGCTGCTGCTGGCCGACCATCTGCTGGCCAGAGGCCGCAGCTATCTGGATTGGGTCGGTCCGGCGCTGATCCGTCACCCCGCTGCAGCGGTTTTGCGTAAGCTGGCAGGCGTAGAGGGGGCCGGATCAACGGTCTTGCACAGTGACAGCTCCAACTGGAGTATTTCTGTGCAGAACGCCGCAGCATTAAGCTCAAGCACTTATACGGCTGGAGAAGAAGATTCAGCCAAGAATGAAGAGAAGCGGCAGGTGCTCGAAGCGCTGCGCAAAGGCAAGACGGTTACAGCTTATAGTACACCGGCCGCCGGCGAGATCGCCGCCAGGCTGCAATGGGAGTATCCGCTGGCCGCCGCCTCCGCCATTCCGGCGAAGACCTCAGTCACGGAGCTCAAATCCATGCTGTCCTTACAGGATCAGCCGTCTTTCGATCTGCTGGAGGAACGGGCTGCAGCCGGAACCGTCCGGGGCAAGGGACAGACTGCACGTACGGACAGCCTGCAGCTGCGCCGTCCCAAGTTTATGGAGAAACGGGGACTGACCGGCGCGGAGCGCGGTACAGCCTACCATACAGTCATGCAGCATGTTCCGCTGGATGGGCCTGTTGACCGTACGGTTCTTGAAGCGGTGCTGGCTCGCCTTGTCCGGATAGCTGTTCTAAGCGGGGAGCAGGCGGAAGCGGTGGAGCTGGGCGAAGTGGAAAGCTTTTATTCCAGTGAACTCGGAAAGAGACTGGCCGGGGCGGAATGGACGCGCAGAGAGCAGCCGTTCAGCTATATGGTTCCGGCCGGCGAGGCTTATGAGGGACTTGATTATTATGACCGGACGGCGCTGGAAGCTCCGGAATCCGGTGCACTTGCGGAAGCTGTGCTGATCCAAGGGGTTATCGACTGCCTGTTCCGCGAGGACGGGCGGCTGATTCTGATCGATTACAAAACAGATGCCGTTCTGGAGCATCAGGGCGGACTCGGCAGCCTGAAGGAGAAATACCGGTTCCAGCTTGAGCTGTACAGCAAAGCGCTGTATGACATAACCGGCGAGCCGGTCAGTGAGGTCTGGTTATACTTTTTTGACGGCGGGCATGCTGTCAGGCTGTAGTTTTCAAAGGGTATAACAACTAGTTGTGACTCTATTAATCTATGATTACCGCAGGTTGGCGGGGAAAGAGGCGTAAAATGCGCATTTTGCATACAGGCGACTGGCACTTGGGCCGTACGCTGGAAGGACGGAGCAGGCAGAAGGAGCAGGAGCAGTTCATTGATGAGCTGGTAGACATTGCCGATTCCGAGCAGGCTGATCTTATAATGATGGCGGGAGATGTCTATGACTCAGTTAATCCTCCTGCAGCGGCAGAGCAGCTGTTCTACGATGCGGCAGCAAGACTGACGGCAGGCGGCCGGCCGCTTGTGGTCATCTCGGGCAACCATGATCAGCCTGAGCGTGTAGCCTCTGTCTCCCCGCTCGTGCGCCGGCAGGGAATTACACTGGTTGGTATGCCTACATCGGAGCCGGTTACGGTGCATGCGGTGCGGACAGGCGAAACTGCCAAAATCGCCGCCCTCCCCTACCCCTCGGAGGCCCGGCTTGGCGAGCTGCTGGCCGGAGAGAGCGGAGAGGATGAGCTGCGGCTGGCTTACAGCGCCAGAGTCGGCAGGCTGATGCAGCTGCTGGGCAGAGAGTTCACTCCCCAGACCGTCAATCTTGCGATGAGCCATATTTATGTGCTGGGCGGCGTTGAGAGTGATTCGGAGCGCCCGATCCAGGTTGGCGGCGCTTATACAGTAGATCCGTCTGCGCTGTCCTGCGGCGCACAATATACAGCGCTTGGGCATCTGCATCGCGCCCAGCGCGTGAAGGGCGACGGCATGATCCGTTACAGCGGGTCTCCGCTGGCGTACAGCTTTTCCGAAGCGGGACAGGCCAAGTCAGTAACAATGGTGGATGTTGCACCCGGGGGAGAGCCTGAATTTAAGGAGATTTATCTGAGCTGCGGCCGTCCGCTGGTCAACTGGAAGTCATCCGGGGGACTGGAGGAGGTATACAGCTGGCTTGATGAAGGGCGCGATGCCAATGCTTTTATTGATCTGGAGCTCAAGTTGACTGAGGCAATGTCCCTGAATGATATCCAGCGGCTGCGCAAGGCGCGGGAAGGCATTATTCACATCCGGCCGGTGTACCCGCAGATGGAGCTGGAGCTGGAGCAGTCCGCCCGCTCGCGCATGCCGGTGCAGGAGCTGTTCCGTAAGTTCTACCAGCGCCAGACCGGAGGGGCCGAGCCGGACGACAGTCTGGTCCGGCTGTTCCTGGAGCTGGCGGAAGAAGAGGACCGGCGCCAGCCGGAGGAAGGCGAGGTGGGCTGACGTGAAGCCGATTCTATTGAAGCTGTCCGGGCTGCAGAGCTACAGGGAGCAGCAGGAGATTGATTTTGCCAGCCTGACTGAAACGGGGCTGTTCGGGATTTTCGGCCCGACCGGCAGCGGGAAGTCCAGCCTGCTGGATGCCATTACGCTGGCGATGTACGGCAAGGTGGAGCGTGCCGTGAACGGGACACAGGGCATTATGAACCATTCGGAGGACCAGCTCAGCGTTGCTTTTACCTTTGAGCTTGTATCCTCAGCCGGTCCACGCCGCTTCAGGGTGGAGCGGAAGTTCAAACGCACCGGCGAGCAGTCGGTCAGCAATACGATCAGCCGCTTTGTCGAGCTTACTGAAGACGGGGATCATGTCCTGGCTGACAAGCTGGCTGATGTTACGCGCTGTGTGGAGGAGCATATCGGGCTCAAGATGGATGATTTCACCCGGGCTGTTGTGCTGCCGCAGGGGAAATTCGCCGAGTTTCTGTCCCTGCGGGGTGTCGACCGCAGGCAGATGCTTCAGCGGCTCTTCCACCTGGAGCAGTACGGGGACCAGCTGGCTCTGAAGCTCAGCCGCAGGGTCAAGGATAATGAAGCGGCGCTGCGCGCGCTGGAGGCTGAGCAGCAGGGGCTCGGCAGCGCCGGCAAAGCGGATATTGAGGCGGCTGAAGCGAGGCTGCAGGAAGCAGGCCGCCGCGCAGAAGAGTGCCGCAAGCTGCTGGAGCAGGCGCAGGAGCGTTCTGAACGCTTCGCGAAGATCCGCGAGCTGCAGGAGGAGCGTACCCGCCGTGAGGCCAAGCGGCAGGAGCTGGCTGCCCGGGAGGAGGGCATTTTCCTCCTGGAGCAGAAGCTCGGCCAGGCTGACGAGGCAGGGCAGCGGCTGCCTGTGCTGACTGCCTGGCGCAGCGCGGAAGCCGCCTGGAAGAGCCGGCTGGCCCGTGCGGAGGGCCAGGAGGTACAGGCCGCTTCCGCCGAACGGGCAGCGGCAGAGCTTGCTGCGGCTGAAGCGGCTGCACAGGTTGCGCTGCAGGCGGAGGAGCCGGCCCTGCGCGAGTACGCCGGCACCTACCGGCGTGCGCTCGAGCTCGAAGCCGAGCTCGGGGGGCTTCGCCGGGAGCGCGCCGCCGTGCTGGAGCGCCGCGAGGCGGTCTCCAGCGGGCTTGCTGCCGCGCAGGAGCGGATGAACCGGGAGCGGGAGCTTTTGGCCCGCGGCCAAAAGAAGCAGCAGGAGCTGCAGCAGAGCCT
>RCUO01000890.1_pt1 | contig 12673 bp, 13 predicted proteins | sample 2166161 | NCBI WGS metagenome assembly RCUO01 (sample SAMN09932617, study PRJNA488358) | compost metagenome | feature: garden; material: soil; isolation source: compost soil in cyclohexanecarbonitrile-enriched culture | place: Germany: Experimental Botanical Garden Goettingen | collected 2016-01-27 | reverse complement strand
ATTTCCTTCCGGTACTGCGGTCATCAAGTGATCAACCGTATCGCTTAGCTTAAGCCAGTTCGTCATCCTGCGTGCGGTCCACGAAGGGGCGGGCGCAGGAATCCCGCTCGATCAGACGCGCCGGGAAGCTGACGGTGCTGAAGGTTGGCTGCCGGGAATCGCACAGCTCCATTACCTTGTCTACCGCCGCCTTGGACATTTCAAAGATCGGCAGGCGGACGGAGGTGAGCTTCGGGTGAATGCGGGCGGCGAGCTGGACGTCGTCGAAGCCGATGACGGACATTTGCTCGGGCACGGAGATGCCGCGCTCGGCAAGCGCTTCAATGGCTGAGATCGCCATATCATCGTTGCTGCTGAAGATCGCCGTCGGCAGCGGTTCGCCCGAATCCAGCAGCTTGACGACCTCCGCGTAAGCCCTTTCCTTCAGGAATTCGCCGGGAAGAATGAACCGCTCGTTCACGGCGAGGCCGTGCCTGCCCAGCGTGTCGCTGTAGGCTGCGAACCGCTCCCGTCCGGAGTAGGTGCTCATGCTGCCCTGAATTATGCCGATATCCCGGTGGCCGAGAGCGATCAAATACTCGATCGCTTCCGTGGTGCCCTCATAATCCTTGGAGTTGACGATGGCCAGATGATTCTTGTCGAGATGCTCCGCCATAATCTCCGAGATATCATAATCGATCAGGACGAGCGGCGCCTCAAGCGAGACCATTTCCTTGACGATATCGATGTCCTTCTGCGTTCCGACGATAATGCCGCCGTCGATGCGCTTCTGGAGAAACGCCTGCTTGACCTTGAGAAAGTCGCCTGGCGCATACACGGTATGGATCAGCACATAGCATCCCCGCGAGTTGGAGATATCGACTACCGCGTCGATAAAGGGCGCGAAATAGCTGTTCTGATAAATCCGCGTCGCGTTCTCCTTCTCGTTCATGCTGATAGCGAACAGGCCGATGGTGTCGGTCTTCTTGCCGGCAAGCGCGCGGGCGAAGCTGTTCGGCTCGTACTGATGCTGCTCGATCACCCTCAGAACCTTGATCCGTGTCTCTTCCGGGACATTCGGATAGTTGTTGATGACGCGGGATACCGTGCTGCGTGAGACTCCCGCCAGTTTGGCAATATCTTCGCTGCGCATGACATCCCCCTTTTCATAAACGCGCGTTTATGAGTTCATTGTAAGGGAAGACCGGGGATATTTCAACGGGGATTTTTCAGGTTAGCATTGAGGCATCACGCGTAGGCGCTTCGGCCGAGCACTTAGGTGCTTGCCGCCTAGTGCCGTCTTTTTTGAATGGCATGCACGCCCATAATAACCGCTACAAGCTCATACGAATCCAGCTTCATGCTTGAATTCTCAAGCAGATAGGCGCCCGAGGAGAACCAGCCGTTCAACTGTGTGAAGGAAGCGACGGCACCGGATTCGTCCGTGACTTCATACTCTCTGGAGAAGACCGGAGAATCAATGTCGTAAATCCCGCGTCCTTCAGTTTCATAGGTGAATTTCTTGCCGGACCATGAGAAACGGTTTCTAAGCACCCCGGCGCATCCTCCTTCCGGAGAAGTCACCTCCCATTTGTTCGAGAAGAAGCGAAAGCTTCCCGCATATAGCTGCTGGCCCTGCGGGCCGGACACCTCAACCGAAGAATTCAATGCGCTCTTCAAATCAAGAAATCCGATATTCTCTTCCTGCTCGTTCAGGATTTCCGTAATACCGGTGCTAAAAAAATTGTCGCGAAAATATAAGTTCATCAAATCGCCCCCCAAGCTGTGGTCCTGTAGTGTGATACGGCGAAACGAGGTGTGAGGTTGCATGATGCTTCCAAAAGATGGATGATGAAAATGAGGCAGCGTTCCGCCTTCGCTTGAAGCGTAAGAAAGGCGCAAGCTGCAAGGATAATCAGGGTCTTCGGCTTCTCGGTAAACACCCGGAGAATTTTGGAAAATGGCGGCGTCTTACTCTTGATTTACGAACAAATGTTTGCCATAATGAAGATGTTGATAAGCAAACATTTGTTCGGAGGTGCGTTGCATGCCGAGAAAATATATAGGACATACCGTGGAAATCGTATATCTGGACAGTAAGGGCAAGTTAACCCAGCGGGTCATCACTGTCAACGATATCCGGGGTGGCCTCGTCCGGGCCTCATGCCTGGCTTCGGGAAGTCCACGGTCCTTTCGTCTGGACCGGATTTTGGCCTGGCGGCCGGTGAATGGGGCGAAGGCCTCGTGAGCTAAAGATGCTGCGGCTCTCCGGTTTTCTTTGATATTCCGTCAGCTTACAATAGGTAGCAGCGGAAGAGTAGAGAAGGAGGAACGCGAATGGACATTCGAGTTCTGGAAGGGGCTGTACGAACCGGGGCGGCCCGGGAAGCCGGGTCTGTTATGGTGTCCCGGGAACAGGTGCATGTTCTGGAGCAGCTGCCGGGCTATTATGCGGCCGATGAGGATGGAAATACGGTGGGAGAAGTCTTTTACCATATTGAGAACAGGGAATGCGAAATCGTGTCGCTGGAGAGCCGGCGGGAGAACAGGGGAGCAGGCACGGAGCTGATCGGCGCCGTAGTAAGGCGGGCAAGGGATGAAGGCTGCACCCGAGTGTGGCTGATCACCTCGAACGACAATACGAGGGCTATCCGGTTCTATCAGAAGAGAGGGCTTGATCTGAAGGCGGTTCACCGGGACGCTATAACGGAAGCCCGAAGGCTGAAGCCGTCCATTCCTCTTATCGGCATGGATGGTATCCCCATCCGCCATGAGCTTGAATTTGAGCTGACACTGTAGAAGGAACTGTCCGCAGAGGCAGGAATATCCAGGGAGGGAGAGAATAGGTTCAAGGAGAACGCTGTCAGGAAAGGAGCGGAGATATGAAGCAAACGGACATGAGCAGGGCGGATTTCGATGCCGTCCGGGATTATGATTTGGGACGAGCTTGTGTGGAACCGGTATTCCGTCAGATCCGCGGAAAGAGTATGGCGGTTAAGGCTGAGGCTCTTGCGCAACTAAATGAAGGACAGCGGGCGGTGTGTATGTTCGAGATTCTATACCGCCATGCCGTGAACTCTCCGGAGGAGTATTACGGATGGATATCCCATCTGCTGGGTCAGCCCAACATGTGGCAGGAGGTGCTGCAGGGGCTGGAGTTCTTTGCGGATACTACCCTAATTCCGGTGCTGGAGAGAAGCGAGATCTATCTTCGGGAACGTAATTTACGGCTTGGACGTTCATGGGAGGACAATAAGCTGACCGAACTTGCGCGCGACAATGAATTGAGAAATGCAGTAGGGGAGCAGCACCGCGAATTCCAGGCCGCCGCCTTGCAATTGCTGGAGACCATCGCGGCGTATATCCGAAGAAACCCGGACGAATTTGTTCGCTTTGTGGACTAAATCATCCCTATGAAACCTTGGTCCTATTTTTCTGCATATTGTGACATTTGTCTTAGGATAAAAATACTAGAAAATGCATAATAAACAGAGAATATTGGAAAAGGGTGGATGATGTTGGGGACTGGAATCAATGTGAATGTTAATGTGCCAGGGCAAAATGGAGCTTCCTATTTCGACGGAGGACTGCTGGAGTATATCGGCTGGGCTCTTGTCGGATGGCTCGTAACGGTCTGCACGATCGGAATCTGTTATCCTTGGGCGGTTGTTGTGCTGTACCGCTGGAAAATCGAGCACACCGTAATCAATGGACAGCGGCTCCGCTTCGACGGAACGGCCATGCAGTTGTTCGGCAACTGGATCAAATGGTGGCTGCTGTGCATCATTACCCTCGGCATTTACTCGTTCTGGCTCTCGATTAAGCTGGAACAGTGGAGAGTCAAGCATACATACTTCTAATCGCCGGGAACATGAAAAGCCCTTCTTCGCATATGTGCGAAGAAGGGCTTTTGGCATGAGCATTTTGCATAAAAATCCACAGGGGAATTTCAAACCAACAATAGATCAGAGTGAATTTATTTCGCCATCCACATCTTTTCCATTTCTTCAAGCGATCTTCCCTTCGTCTCGGGAACGGCCCGCCATACGAACAGAAAAGAGAGCAGAGAGGCGATTCCGAAAATCCAGAAGGTATGGGCTGGACCAGCCGAACCCAGCAATGGCGGAAACAACTGGGATACAAGATAATCACCCGCCCAGAGGGCCATTGAAGCGATTGCGACAGCTTTGCCCCGGATGCGGTTCGGAAAAATCTCCGACAGCATAACCCATACGACCGGCCCGAGCGATATGGCGAAAGAGGCGACATAAACGAGAATCACGATCAGCACAAGCGGACCGGAGGTCAAGTCCATTTGAAAAGCGATTCCGATTACAGCCAGGCAGAGGGTCATCAGGGAAGTACCAGTCAGAAGCAGCGCTTTCCGGCCAACCTTGTCAATGAGCCATACCGATAAAATGGTGAACAGCACGTTGATTAGTCCGATCCAGATGGTCTGTGTGAGAGAGGCATCTGTACCAAGTCCCATGCCTTTAAATATTTCTGGCGCATAATACAGAATGGCGTTGATACCGGTAATATGCTGCATGACAGCAAGTGCGACACCGATGAAGAGGGCTTTCCGAATGCCGGGTTTGAACAATTGCTTGAACGAATCGCTCTCGCTCTTGAAAGATTCCTTGATATCGAGAACTTCCTGCTTGGCAGCTTCTTCTCCATGAATCTTAATCAGAATTGGCAGCGCTTCATACGGCCGGTTCCGCTTGACGAGCCATCTCGGGCTTTCGGGAATGAACAGCATCAGGACCATGAACAGCAGTCCCGGAACGGCCCCGATACCGAACATCCACCGCCACGCGGTGGATACGTCCCAAGCGTCGTCACCCATGCCGACAATCCATAAGTTCAAGAAGTACACCAGGAAAATCCCTGTAACAATAGCCAACTGGTTCAGGGCAACCAGGCGTCCCCGATATTTAGCCGGCGCGATTTCCGCATTATACACAGGGCAGATCGTCGAGGTAATGCCGATGCCGATGCCGCCAATCATGCGGGCGATAATGTATCCGGTAAAAGTGTCCTGCACTGCAGAGCCGATTGAACCGACAATGAACAGGAAGGCGGCAACGAGCAGCACCTTTTTTCTCCCGAACCTTTCACTTATATAACCGGAGAGCGCAGCACCTGTGACGCTCCCTACGATTAAGCTGGATACTGCCCAACCCACTTGAAATTCGCTGAGGGCAAAGCGCTGCTGCAGCAGACCGACCGCTCCTGAGACGACTGCAATATCAAAACCGAACAAGATGCCTCCAAGCGCCGCAACGATGGATACCAATGTAACAAAGAGCATATTGGGTTTATCGTTCTGAAGCGCTTTCGATTGAGGCGTCTCTTTATTGATGACAATAGCCATTTTCATCAGACTCCCTTCCATTAACCTGTCTCTCGAACCTTGCAAGTTGTTCTTGAGATGAAGTATAGCATGCGTGCTGCCTGCGGAAGCTGGCTATCGTCTTCACTAAACGGGTAAATGTAAGCACTATCTTGACCTCAAGCAGTGAAGCTAAGGGAACGGAGGTGCGGCTAGCATTTTATTATCATAAGGGCACATAAAAGTCCATGCCGGATGAGCTTGACATGGACTAGTGCATGCTATTGGTTCTGAACCTTGAACTCGGTGGGCGAGACACCGGTGATTTTTTTGAAGACCCTGCTGAAATAATTGGGGTCTTTGTAACCCGCTTCGAAGCTGACCTCCTTCAGGGTCAAACGACCTTCGCTTATTAGCGTGATCGCCTTGCCGATCCTCAGACGGGTTACGAAATCAATGAACGTTTCCCCGTATTCCTGCTTGAATATTTTGCTGAAGTAATGGGGATTCAAATGGACATAATCAGCGACCTCCTCCAGCGAAAGATCATCCGTGTAACGCTCTTCGATATACTTTTTGGCTCTGCCCAGCACAGTCATCGTCTGTTCCTCACGCTGCTCGCGAATCCGGTTAAGAGCTGAAATGACGTAAGGCTGCTCCTGGCTGGCCTTTGATTTTCCAATGTCGTGCTGTGTTCGCTTCAACTCGTCAAAGAAACAATAGGCGCTGCCGGGCTCCGGCAGAGTTGAGGCAAACACCGCTTCGAAATACGATTCGCGAAATCCGTCTTCTCCCTTTCTCAGAGAACCGATTCCGACGAAAGCCTGAATCTCCATCTGCTGGACAGCAAGCTCGGAGAGCTGCCGGGCAAGCTCCTTGTTCTCTTCCCGCCAGTCGTTCTCGCGGGTGGATAGAGGCTTCCTTGCAAAAATGGCGAGATGGTGGTCGATCAAGGAGCTTACAATAGTGGCAGGACTATGGATTTTGACAAAGCTGCGGTAACGATCATAAATCCTCTTCTTCTCCTGCGTGGAGAGATGTCCGTCAAAGGCGACTACAATCGCGTTTCCCTGATCGAATGGAAAATCCAGCCACTCGGATAACTGGGATGCACTGGAGTCCGCCGTCTGATCAACCATCAAGATCAGCGCCAGCTCATTTTCGACGAGAGGCAGCAGTTGGGATACTTTGTGGCGGAGCTCCAACTCCTCTGTGCGCTGCTGCTTCTCGCGCTCGATCTCCGAGATCAACCTTTTCAGCGTTCCGACAATTTGATCGCGCTTCGCGGGCTTCAGGATATATTCCTTCACCCCCAAAGAGAGCGCCTCCTGGGCATAGGCAAAATAATCATAGGCCGTCACAAGCACGAACCGGGTGTCCGGCAGCCGTTCCCGCAGCTCACGCAGCGCTTCAAGCCCGCCGATTCCTGGCATATTGATGTCCAGAAACACAATATGAGGACGATGCTCTTCCGCACATTCGATCGCCATGCGTCCGTTCCCGGCATGGATGAAGCGGAATATGCCCGGCATGGACCGCTCCACGGTTAATTCCAGGCCTTCTCTTTCCAGTGGCTCGTCATCCGCGATCAGCAGTCTGTACATGTATCTGTTCATCTCCTTCTTTGGCAGGAATTCTAATGGTTATGGTTGTTCCTTGGCCAAGCCCGCTGCGGATTTGGACCAGGTCATCCTCCCCGTAGAACAGCTGAAGCCGCTTCAGAACATTGCGTGTGCCAAGCCCGGTGGACTTGCCGCTATCGCTGCTTGCTTCAAGCCGCATAATAGCCTGCAGGGTCTCCTCCGGTATCCCGGCCCCGTTGTCCGAAATCTCGATCAGTACCCCGGTTTCTGCTTTCAACACCTTCAGGCTGATGACAGCACCGCTCTCCATATTGGCGACTCCGTGGTGGTAAGCGTTCTCGACAAGGGGCTGAAGCGTCAGCGCCGGAATTTCCACTTGGAGCACGGCCGGATCGGCATCAAGTTCAAAGCGGATGCGTTCCCGAAAGCGCGCCTGCTGAATGGCGGCGTATTCCTTGATATGGGTAATTTCTTCCTGCAGCGTAACCGGAGTGTCCAATCTCTGCAGGCTGTATCTTAGCAGATTCGACATGGAGATGATCAAATCGCTCGTCTTGTCGGCCCCTTCCAGCAGCGCCAATCTGGAGAGAACATTCAGGGTGTTGAATAAAAAATGAGGATTAATCTGGCTCTGGAGGGCCTGAAGCTCCAGCTCTTTCACAAGACGCTGCATTTCCAGACTCTTTTTATCACGTTCAATGAGTACGCTGAGGTCTGCCGACATTTGCTGAATCGCGCCGGACAGAATGCCGAGCTCGTCGTCTCTTCTTGGCTGGGGAGCGATGTCCAGATTGCCGGTCGCGATTTGTTTAGCCAGTCGTACCAGTCTGCCGACAGGTCCCGTTATACTGCGCGAAGCCCAGACCGCAAACAGCAGGCCCATCAGCGCGTTCAATCCGAACAACACTGCGCCGAGCCGGTTCATCCGTTCGTTCTCCTCCCGGATATTATTGATGATCGGACGGTAAAAAGCCAGCTCCGCATCAACCAGCCGCTGCCCTTCCTCACGGATATAACCGGCTGTATTCTCGGCTTCCACATAATGATTAAAGGCGATCTGAGGCTGTTCGGAAGCGGATGCCTGAATAGCAGCCTGCTTCTGTTCAAGAAAGGTAGCTGTCAGATTAACGTAATCCTCCAGTGTGAAGGAAGCATCTCTCTGATTGCCTTCCTGACGGATTTCGCCGCTCAGCCGCTCCAGTTGTCCGCCCGCCGAATTCATCTCGGCCTGGTCTGTTCTCGGATCGAGCAGAAAGGCATAGAGGAGCTTTAAATTGGTGTCTGCAGATTCAGTATTCTGCTCAATCAGAAGAATCCGTCCCAGCATTTCATCGTAGCTTCGCTGCACAACCTTTCCGCTCTGGAATACGAAGAAAGCAACGGTATTGGCGAACACGACAAGAAGAGGGATAAAGATCAGCAGCTTGGCCCGTATCGTCATGGCGTTTCGCCTCCGTCATTCTGACCCGTTGACCCTTTGCCGATTATGTAGGTTCTCGTATAGGTCACACTGGGCGGAGTGCTGCCGCTAAAGTAATCGTGCAGCCGCTCTATGGCCTGTGCACCCATTTCTACGGGCTGCTGCACGATGGACGATTCAATCTCCGACTGGCGAATCGCTGCCACCGTCTCCTCCATATCGTCAAAAGCGAAAATATGCAGGCCGCTTGTGCCAACCCGCTGAGCAGCTTCCAGTATACCCGGACCGTCCAAGGCGCTAAACCCGACCATGAAACGGATACCCGGACTTTGATTCAGTATGGTCTGAGCCTGCTGTACGGCTTGAAGCCGCGAGATGTTGGAGGATCGGATCTCCACGATATGAAGTCCGGGATAATGCCCGATGACAGAGCGGAATCCGGCCAGCCTCAGCCGTTGATTCTCGACCTGCTCACTGCTGATCAGGACTCCAATATCGCCCTGCCCTCCGGCGGCATGCGCCACAAGCTCGCCCATTTGGCGGCCGGCGCCTTCGTTGTCCGTACCCACATAGGCCAGCCGCTTGGAGCCGGGCTCGTCTGTGTCGACCGTGACAACGGGAATGCCGAGACCCGCGGCCTTATCAATCAACGCGCGATACTCCGGGTTGTTGATGCCCTGAATCACGATGGCGTCGGCCTTGGCTGCGATTGCCTTATCGAGCAGCTTGATCTGCTCGGACGGATTGATGCGGTCCGGTCCGGTATAGTCGAGACGCAAGCCATATTTGTCGGCGGCTTCGCGTGCGCCTTGTCCGATAGCTTGCCAGAAATAGTTGCCGCGTTCCTGTGAGATGAGCACGATCTTTTTACCGAGACTACCGTCTATCGGCTCAACCGCCTCCAGCGGCCTCACCAGCTGATGAATATGGAGAAAAGAGAGCGTGAACCGGACAAGCAGCCAGGCGAATAACAAAAAGAGGGGGATGACGGCGAACAGCCATTTACGGTTTGACATGCCTTGGCTCCTTTATCCGGAATTAGAATAAGCAGGTTTGGTATTACCCATTATACACGAAGATATCCGGATATCCCGGATTCCCGATAGGTTTGTGCAAGGCATCAGCCGTTACAAATTGGAGGAACCAAGCTGGGAGATTTCAGCGAAGAGGCCAGCCATTTCCTTCGGCGACAAGTCAAGCCCCTGCATAATCCAGTGCCGGATAGAGCCCGAATAAGCGGAAGACAAATAAGCGAAGAGATATTGCTGTTTAGCAGGAATCTCGCCGTAGAACTGGTTGCTGACGCGATAGGAGCGATGGAGCTGATCCTGGATCAGGCGCCGTAGTTTGATTTCGAGGGTAGAATCGCCGCTAGGCCCCAAAAACACACTGAAAAAACGTTTATTCTCCAAAATGTAATCGAAGGGACGGACAAAGCCGGCTGGAGGCTCTATATCAGGGCTGTGACAATTGGCGGACAGCTCCAGTTTCCGGATGATCATTTGGTAACCATGCAGCATTTCTTCTGTATATTGTTCGCAAAAGTCTTGAATGTCCCGATAATGCAAATAAAAGGTCCCCCGGTTCAATCCCGCCCGTTCGGTCAGTTCCTTGACGGTAACCTGATCCATCCCGTTCTCAGAGATTAAATCCAGAAGCTTGTCCTTCAACAATTGCTTGGTTCGAATAATGCGGCGGTCTTCACGGACAGTCATAGGTCATCGTCCCTTTCACTATCGGTCCCGGATTTGCTCGACATTTGCTGTCACCGTGTTCATTAATCGACATCCAGGCCGGCAACGAGCATTGAGATCAGCTACTGACTCATTATAATAATCACCGTGATGATTAATCAACATGACTTCATTAAGAGAGGAAGGCGATTATTGGATGAAGGATTCTGCAGCGGCTGCGGCCACCAAAGCCTCAGACTTGATGCTGACACTGAGCGGCATTATTCTGGGTATGATGATGGTGATGCTGGACAGTACCGCCATGAACGTAGCAATCCCCAGGTTGTCGGAGGATTTCCATGCATCGTTTCAAACACTGCAGTGGGCCATAACTGGCTATATGCTAGCCATGTCTGCATCAATCCCGCTGTCAGGCTGGTTCTCCGACTGTATTGGAGCACGTAATGCGTTTCTGGCATGTGTGATTTCGTTTATGCTGGGTTCGCTGTTATGTTCATTTGCTCAAACAGCGGAGCAGCTCATTGCGTATCGCGTAATCCAGGGATTGGGAGGGGGAATGATACAACCGATCGGTATGGCGATAGCTTTCCGGCTGTCGCCGGAAGGCAGCAAAGGCAAAGTGATGGGTCTGCTCGGGATTCCCATGCTGCTTGCTCCAGCTTCAGGCCCTGTGCTGTCTGGATTCATGCTCGAATTCGGAGCGTGGCAATGGATTTTTCTTATCAATCTTCCAATCGGGGCGATTGCGCTGGCAGCCGGAATGCGGTATCTGAAGAACAGCGGGATACAGCCGGGTGCCACTCTGGACCTGATCGGCGTTGTTCTTGGACTTGCCGCTTTTGTTCTCATAACACTTGGAATTGATGAGATGGGACAAGCCGGAATATTAGCCAGTCTGAAGGTGCTGCTTCCGGGCATGGTTCTGCTGCTGCTGTTTGTCCGGAATGAGCTCAGAATCCACAACCCGATAATGGAGCTGCGCGCCTTCCGCTCCGCCAGTTTCAGAAGAGGCGTAACCGTGTCGTGGGTGCAGTATGTGGCGCTTAACGGATCGATTGTGTTTATTCCCCAGCTTTTGCAGAAAATAATGGGGTCTAGCCCATTGGAATCCGGGTTGTTCATGAGCGTGCTGGCCCTGACCTCGGGAGGCTTGATGCCTTTAAGCGGCCGGATTTTTGATCGGTTCGGCATTCGGATTCCCGCTTTTTCAGGGTTACTGATCATAGCTCTCGCCCTGATGCTATTATCCGGTCTGGGTGATGGGGATTCGCCATCACTTATACTTGCGGTAATCGCCCTTTTGGGAAGCGGGATGGGGTTAAGTATGATGTCCTTGAATACCTATATTCTGCAATCCGCGCCTCCCGATTTGATCAGCCGGGTTACTCCTTTAACATCAGCATCGGCTCAGGTGGTCATTTCGTTCGCCATTGCAGGGCTAGGGGCATTCCTTAACATGCGTTCCATCGCGAATAATGCAGCAGGAAACCTCTCTCCAGCGGCAGAATCTGCTGCGGCTTACGGAGACACTTTTCTGCTGGCAGCCGGAATTGCGGCAGTGGGCGCACTGATCAGCCTGGGACTAAGGAAGGAACCAGATAAGCGCAAGCACTGAAGGACGCTTGAGAAGCTAACGGCAGAGCAAAGACTGCTGTCTCGGAGCACACCGGTACTCTTTTCATATCCTGTACACATAATGGTCTATCAGGTATAGTCAGATAAGCCGTTTGCGATACGCAAACGGAGATTTTAGCCACAAAGCTGGCGTCCGATTGGGCGTCAGCTTTTGGCATAGAATAAGGGAAATTTCGGAAATGAGTGGGATAATAAGAAGCCGTGCGATTGACCGGAGCTATATAGGCATGAACCAGACGATTTCGCTGATGCGCACGAAGAATCGTCTGCCATTCGTATCCAGTACAACATGATCCGGCTTGACCTCGACAATACAACCGTTGATCCTCCCACGAGATGTTTCCAGGACAACCGGTTTGCCGATCAGACATTTTAGAGCTTCTACGACATAAGGATCAACCGGATAGACAACAATAGGGTGGGGCATATGAGACATGGGTTGCATTGAACTATTCATCGTATAGCTACCTCCCTAACGAGTATAGGGCATTCTATGCAGATGCCTAATGAATGGGCAGGGCGTCAGCCCGGTTGGTGGTTGATGCAGGGAGGAAAAAACGCCATGCTCTGACAGCCAGCTGATGTAGAAAGAGAAGGAAAAGCGGGTATAACAGGGACTTGCATTGCCCTGATTATTGACCATTGATTGATCAATTTCATTTATGGATTATACTAAATGTAAGCAACATGAGATTATGGGAGGGGACATATGAGCGAAATAGCAAATACTCCGGAGCCGCCTTATTACGCTGTCATTTTTACGTCGGAGCGAAGCGATGGAGATAACGGATATGGCGAAATGGCAGAGGAAATGGTTAAGCTTGCGGCGGCCCAACCCGGGTTTCTAGGTGTGGAAAGCGCCAGGGAAGGCGTGGGAATTACCGTATCCTACTGGGAATCGCTCGAAGCGATACATAATTGGAAGCAGAACGAACGGCATATGATAGCTCAGCAAAAAGGCATGTCCGAATGGTATCTCCGATACAAGACGAGGGTATGCAAGGTTGAGCGGGATTATGGGTTTGGG
>RCUO01000887.1_pt1 | contig 12686 bp, 11 predicted proteins | sample 2166161 | NCBI WGS metagenome assembly RCUO01 (sample SAMN09932617, study PRJNA488358) | compost metagenome | feature: garden; material: soil; isolation source: compost soil in cyclohexanecarbonitrile-enriched culture | place: Germany: Experimental Botanical Garden Goettingen | collected 2016-01-27 | reverse complement strand
CTGTGTCCGATAGGTGTTTCGTATGTGCAAATGTTAGCGAAGAATACGAAAAAAAGGAGTTGTCCCATAAGCCATGAATGGCTGCTAGGACAACTCCTTCTGATTTAATTAAATAGTTCAAGCTCGATAACCGTATCCATCTCATCAGGTAACATCGCGCCTTTTAATGTAATAAACGCTCCACCGTCAACATCCGAATATTCCTCAGCCATCCACGGCACCTCCACCTTTAGCTCGGTACCATCACGTAGTAATCTTGCCTTTTTAATCTTCCCTTTCAAGCCTTGGAAATAGATCGGGCCAATTCCACGGTCGTAAACGTGCGCATATAACTTATTGCCCTTTTGCGTATAACGTCCCCACTCTGGCTTAGGTAACAAAGACTTCCCGCATCCATAAATACTGTCTCCATTAAGGCGCATCCACTCCCCAACTTCGTCAAGGATAACCAGTGATTCCCGTGTCATTTCACCTTTAGCATCTGGTCCAACATTGAGGAGCAGGTTACCATTCTTACTGATACATTCGACCATCGTACGGATGACTTGCTTGGTTGATTTATAATTCTTATCCTCGGAATGATAACCCCAGTTGTCATTAAGGGTAATGCAGGCTTCCCAAGGGATGGATTGGCCGTTTACGTCAACAATGCCGCCAGGTGGAATGATCTGCTCGGGGGAGAAGAAATCTCCAGCATATTCCTCAGGTTCTGCCGCACGAATATTGCCACCTAATCGATTGTCGATAATAATATCAGGTTGTATGGAACGAATCATCCGGATAAGCTCCGTCGCCTTCCACTTCTCCCCTGTCATATTATCGTAGGAGAAGTCAAACCACATAATGTCGATTTTACCGTAATTGGTGAGCAGTTCCTTTACTTGCCCATGCATATACTCCAAGTATCTATCGAAATCAATCGGCTTATCTTTGACCGCTTCGTTATCCCGATCAGGATGTGCCTTATCTCCATAACCGGGATAATCCTCATGGTGCCAGTCTATGATAGAGTAATATAGACCTACTGCAATCCCTTCAGCCCGGAAAGCGTCTACATATTCCCGCACTAGATCACGCCCAGCGGGCGTATTAGTGGCTTTGAAATCAGTCAGCTTACTATCGAACAGACAGAACCCGTCATGATGTTTGGTCGTAAGAACAGCGTATTTCTGACCCGCAGCTTTTGCTGCACTTGCCCATTTCTTCGGATCATATCGAGAGGCGTCAAATTCATCGAAATACGTCATGTAATGCTCTCTACTCATCCGCTCGTTACCGCGTATCCATTCCCCTCTAGCAGGAATTGAATATAATCCCCAATGGATAAACATCCCGAACCTATCCTGTAAGAACCATTTCGTTCTTTCTTCTCTTGTACCCATCTCTCCAACTCCTCCGTTAATGAAAGCTGTGATCAATCATTCACTCCACCTAAGCGGTATGAAATAATGCAGCTGCTCCAATTAGGCCTACATCGTCTTTGAGCGCGGCAGGTTCAATTGTAAAAGTACCCTTATAAGGATCCATGACAAATAGCTCCGTCTTCTCCACCAGTGCAGGGAATAACAAATCTCCAGCCTTACTCACGCCTCCACCGATCACGATCCGATCAGGATTGAACGTATGAACTGCATTGGCTAGACCTAGTGCCATATAATGAATACTGCGGTCAATAACCTCGACGGCCACGGCATCGTTAAGTGCCATGGCTTCAAATACGTGCCGCGAAGTAATTTTTTCTCCATTTATATTAGCCAGTTCCGTAATCATCGACGGTCTGCCCTCCATACTTCGCAGCGCCATATCCCGAATCGCTGTGCCCGAAGCGAAAACTTCCCAGCAGCCGAATCTTCCACAGCTACATTCCGTTCCGTTCGGGTCAATAATATTATGACCTAGTTCACCAGCAAATGAATTTTTGCCAAGAAGCAGCTTGCCGTCAATGACGATACCTGCTCCAATCCCTGTGCTAAAGGTAACATAAACCATGTTGTCTGCACCTTTGCCAGCTCCTCGGACATACTCACCCCAAGCCGCAGCGTTCGCATCATTCACTACCTTTACTTCAACGCCTAGCTCCGACTCCATCCAGTGCTTCAGCGGAACATTATCCCATTCCGGAAGATTGGTGCCGTGAATAACGATCCCGTCCTGGCTATTTACAGCTCCGGGAGAAGCCAGACCCACTCCTGTGAGTGGTCGCCCTTCGGATACGGAGCGGATCATATCGATCATTCGCTGCACCACTTCTTTAGCGGTACGTGCCCCAGCCGTTTCCATCAGTTCCCGTTTCAACACGGTCCCCTTTGAATCGAACAATGCTGCGGCAATTTTTGTGCCTCCTAAATCGATTCCAACTACGTAGCGCTCAACCTTCTGCATAACCCATTCACCTTTTCACTATCTATTATTAGCCGTTAGAATGAATACTCTCCGCTAACGCCCGTAAGGCTGCTGGATCGATTGGCGACAAAGCGTCTTTATCATAACGAACAGCCGACCCAAAATGCACTTCTGTTACTCCAGTCTGATGTATAAATGAAGTAATACCTTCCGGCTTCAGACCGCTTCCAGCCAGTATACTTACCGTTTTACCTCTTGATTCCTCGACTAGCTTCCGCATAGCAGGAATAGCTTCTGGTGCCGGACCTGGCCCAGCAGAAGTGAGTACACGCGTAATTTGCGGATACTTACAAAGCGTTCGATAACCTTCTATTTGATCCTTCAACTCATCAAAAGCACGGTGGAAGGTTACTTGCAATCCATCGGTCAACGGCAATAATGTTTCAAGCGCTCGCTCGTCGATAGTCCCTTCCGGGGTTAACGCACCAAGCACAATCCCCGCCGCACCGCTGGCTGCAATTTGCTTTATCTCTGCTGCCATGGTCAAAATGTCATACTTTGAATAGCAAAAAGAACGGCTGTGCGGGCGAACCATAACAAACGCAGGAATGTTAACCGATTTAGCAACTTGTTGCACCAATCCTATCCCTGGTGTTAATCCGCCTTCCGTAATCGCAGTAATGAGCTCCAGGCGGTCAGCCCCGTTCGCTTCTGCTGTACGGGCATCGTCCATACAGGTAGCGATGACTTCCAATCTCATAACTTTCCTCCACTCTTCCGGTTGTTATTGTTGTGCCTGTTTCATGACATAATCAGCGAGCAGTCGAGCACCATAGCCCGTTGCTCCAGCTTCTGAATACCCCACATCCTGTTTGTACTGAACCGTCCCAGCCATATCAATATGAACCCAGCTCAGCGATTCCGCTACAAAACGCCGTATAAAAAGCGCTGCTGTAATCGCACCTGCAAAAGGTGAAGTACTAACGTTGCGTAGATCAGCGTAATTGCTTCGAAGATCGACTTCATATTCATCCATAAGCGGCATGGGCCACAGTCGCTCACCATTGCGCTCACCGATTTCGACGAGGCTCTGCGTCATCTCTCCATCACCCCATATGCCGGCGATACCTAATCCTAACGCTGCGCCAACATTTCCAGTAAGCGTTGCAATATCAATGACCTTAGTTGCCCCGATATTTGCTGCATGAATAAGAGCATCCGCGATAATAAGCCGCCCCTCGCCATCCGTATTTGCAACCTGAACCGTCAGCCCATTAGGATAGCGTATAACAGACGATGGCAGCATCGCTTCAGCATCTGGTACGTTATCAACAACTGGGATCAACGCGGTCACATTTACATGAGCTTGATTCCTTACTAAAATATCCAGCGCCCCAATAACAGCTGCTGCGCCACCCATATCCATACGTGCATCGCTAATATCACTTGCGGTCTTAACATTCATCCCACCCAAATCGAAGGTAACACCTTTACCCACCAATGCCAGCATTGGCAATTCAGGGTTACTCTCATAGCGAATTTCAACGAGGGCTGGGGAGTGTTTACTGCCTGCTCCAACCGCCAGCAACCCATTCATCTGTAGGTCAACCAGCTCCTGCCCCCGGTAAACATGAACTTTCACTGCTGCGTTATCACGCTCGAAATATTCGACCATCCATTCTGCGAACCGATCCGGATTTAGAGTCCCGGGCACCTCATTCACCAGATCGCGAGCAACCACTGCTCCTTCAGCGCGTATGCGGCCAGTACTTAGTACAACTTCCAGTTCAAGCTTAGTCAGCTCAGGCCAATCGGCTGTCTGGAGCAGCAAATCAACTGAATTGTCTATTTTAGTAACGCCACGATAGGTTTGGAAACGATATAATCCGAGAAGCCAGCCTTCAATCCATGCTTGCAGCTCATCCGCAGCGGAAATATCACTTTCTGCTGTCCTACGAACAAATGAAGCGAAATTCAGCCCTTCTCTTAGAGCTAAGCGGGCGGCAGATCCCGCTGCTCGACGAATTTTCTCAAGCGTAAGAGCCTTGCGTTTTCCCATTCCAACAGCTAACACATCGGACTCTTCCTCAGAACGAGCATATAACCATGTCACACTGCCACTCTGTTTGTGAGCTTCTCCCAGCCGAAGAGGAAAAGGCTCCTCTTCATAGGCTAAGTAGATAAGCATATCCGCCCCATTAGCAGAATCGAACAAGATATTCATAGCTGTCCCTTCTTTTCCGTAAAGTGTACTCACATTTAAAATTATCGTTCTAGTTTCAACATTTCTTCATCAAACAGATGACAAGCGAGCTCATGACCTGGTTCAACTTCCCGGAATACAGGCACATGTTGCTTACAGATCTCCATACAGGAAGGGCATCTTGTATGAAAGCGACAGCCCGTCGGCGGATCAACGGGACTTGGAAGGTCACCTTTTAGAATAATGCGTTCCTTCTTCAAGCTTGGATCGGGCACGGGAACTGAAGATAGCAGCGCTTGGGTGTAAGGATGCAAGGGACGGTCATACAATGTATCCTTATCAGCCGTCTCCACAAGGGAACCCAGATACATGACCCCAATTCGATCACTAATATGCTCGACCACACTAAGATCATGAGAGATGAATAAATAGGTCAGGCCATATTCCTCCTGCAAGTCCTGTAACAGATTCAACACTTGGGACTGAATCGATACATCTAGTGCTGACACGGGTTCATCCGCCACGATTAGACTAGGGCGCACTGACAAAGCCCGGGCAATCCCAATCCGTTGCCGCTGTCCACCGCTGAACTCAAACGCAAATCGCTCAGCGTGCAAACTGTTCAATCCAACGGTCTCCAGCAGTTCGCAAGCTAGCTTATCCCGCTCTTTGGAGGACAGCTTTGTATGAATAAGCAGGGGTTCGGCGACAAGATCCTTCACCTTCATGCGGGGATTAAGTGAAGCATAAGGGTCTTGAAACACCATCTGCATATCTTTGCGCAGAGGCCGCATCTGGTTGTCTGAGATATGGCTAATATTTTGTCCCTTAAACCACACTTCTCCATGATTGGGTTCCAGTAAGCGAGTCACTAGCCTGCCCGTAGTCGATTTCCCACAGCCACTTTCACCTACAAGGCTGAACGTTTCTCCTTTACGAATGGCGAATGAAATCCCATCAACGGCGTGCAAATATTTAGTCGTTCCGAAGAAGCCCTTCTTCACAGAAAACAACTTCTTCAAACCCTTAACCTCAATTAATGGAGTCTCTTTCATAAACATCCCGCTCCTTCCGTGTCCTCCTGCTGTGTAAGCCAACAACGGCTTTTGCGCTCTAGTCCCTCAATCGGAAGTAGCTCAGGTTCGTGCGACAGACAACGCTCCATGGCAAAGTCGCAGCGAGGCGCAAACTTACAGCCGGCAGGCATTTGTGAAAGGTCTGGCACATTCCCTTTTATAGACTCCAAGCGATGTACATTCTGGCGCAGCTTAGGTACCGATTGAATCAATCCCTTGGTATACGGATGCTGCGGTCTGGCAAACAGCTCCTGAACAGAGGCTTCCTCCACCACACGACCTGCATACATTACAACTACCCGGTCACATAATTCGGCAACTACTCCAAGATCATGGGTAATGAGCAGCATTCCCATATCCTGTTCATCTTTCAACTGCTTCATCAGATCAAGAATTTGCGCTTGAATCGTTACATCGAGTGCGGTCGTGGGTTCATCGGCAATCAACAGCTTAGGATGACAAGACATGGCCATTGCAATCATGACCCGCTGTCTCATCCCGCCGGATAGTTGATGCGGATATTCATCGATTAATTCCTCTGCGCGAGGGATACCTACAAGCCGCAACATATGAATCGCATGCTCACGAGCCTTCTTGCGTCCATAACCCAAATGCAGTCTAATCGGCTCTGTTAATTGCAGCCCAATCCGCAGCACTGGATTAAGAGAGGTCATCGGCTCCTGAAAAATCATTGCCAGATCATTTCCCCGGATTTGGCGCATCTCCTTCTCAGAAATCTTCGTCAAATCCTTTCCTTCAAAACGCACAGAACCTTCAGAAATTCTACCCGGCGTATCTTTAAGCAACCGCATGATCGATAATGAGGTTACACTTTTGCCACAACCAGATTCACCAACCAGGCCTAGCACTTCACCTTTTTTAATAGCAAAGTCTACCCCCGCAACCGCAGTAATACTTCCATCGCCGCGTTTGAACTCCGTTTTCAGCCCTTGTACATCCAACAAATGTTGAGTCATGTCTTGTCCCTCCTTAGTTTTTCATTTTGGGATCAAGAGCATCACGCAGTCCGTCCCCGACCAGGTTAAATGCAAGTACTGTTAAAAAGATGGCTATCCCCGGAAAATAAACGATATGTGGAGCAATACTTAAATAATCACGTCCCATACTTAACATTGCGCCCCAATCGGGCTCTGTTGTTTTTGCACCCATTCCGAGAAAGCTCAATGAAGCAGCGGCCAAGATCGCTCCGCCAATCTTCATGGATAGATTAACGATAATGCTGGGCACGGTCTCAGGAAAAATATGACGCCAAATAATCCGGCGATGCTTCGCTCCCATGGAACGAGCCGCTTCCACAAACAATGTTTCTTTCGCAGACAGCGTTACGCTCCGAATAATTCGGGCGAACGATGGAGTACCAAAGACTGCAACCGCGATAACAACATTGGATAGACCCGGACCGAGGATGGCGACGATCCCAATGGCAAGCAGCAAGTCTGGAAATGAAAATAGTACATCACTGCCACGCATAATAATCCGATCTAGCCAACCGCCATAATATCCGCTTAACAGACCTAGGATAGTTCCAAGTACACCTGCGATTAAGACGGAACTGAGACTGACCGCTAAGGTTAAGCGAGTACCATCAATCAAACGGCTTAGAATATCACGGCCATATTCGTCTGTCCCGGCCCAATGTGCAGCAGAAGGACCCGCCATAAGGGCATCGTAGTTTGGTTCATCAGGATTATACGGGGTCAGAAATGGCCCGAAAATTGCAATTAGGAATAGCAATATAATAAAAAATGCGGCCACAAGGGGCATCTTTTGTTTACTGAACTTACGTAAAAAAACACCCATACGGCCTTTTGTTTTCTCCGGGGCCAGTACCTCTCCGGGTAATGGAGATTTTGCTCCCATCACCGCCGAATTGTCACTCATGATATCCCTCCTGATCCTAAATTCACCCTATAAATCTATTGAAATTCTGCTTCTTAGTCGCATTAGCTACTGAGAAAACCTTATTTTCGGATTAAGTACGCCATACAATAAATCTACTAATAGATTGATAAGAATAAATTGTGTAGCAAACAGAAGCAGTAAGGCTTGAATGACTGTATAATCCCGGAACAAAATGGAGTCTACTAGCAGCCTGCCAAGACCCGGAATACTGAATACCGTCTCAACCATTACAGAGCCGCCGAGCAGGAACCCAAACTGAAGTCCAGCTACGGTAACCACCTGAATCAAAGAGTTGCGCAGCGCATGCCTGCCGATAACAACATACTCGCGTAAGCCTTTTGCACGTCCTGTACGGATATAATCCTCCCGAAGGGTCTCCAGCATAGATGACCTAGAATAACGGGCCAACATAGACATAATTCCCATCCCAAGTGTAATGGAAGGAAGAATATAGGACTTCCAGGAATCAACACCACCTGTTGGAAACCAACCAAGCTCTACCGAGAAAATTTGAATGAGTACCAAGCCTAACCAAAATCCAGGAATAGACATCCCTGAAATGGCTGTCAACGTCCCTAAATGATCTGGCCACCGATTGCGATAAACGGCTGAAACCACGCCAATTAGAAGACCAATAATTAGAGCCCAGGCCATACTAAGAAAAGTCAGCCACAACGTAGGCATTACTCTGCTTTCCAGCATGTCAGTAACCGGGATCCCTGAACGGATCGAATTGCCCAGATTCCCACTTAGCAGATCACCCATGTAGTTTATGTATTGCTTCCACAAAGGCAGATTGAGACCCAGCTGCTCCTGAATTCCACGAATCTCTTCAAGTGTGGCATCTTTACCGGCAATAAGTCGGGCTGGATCGCCTGGGATTAAGTGAATAAACAAAAAGACAAGCACCGATACAATGAACAACAGCGGAATAACCCCGAGGAGTCTTTGTAAAGCATATCTACCCAACTCATAAGCCCCCTTCAGTATCGACAAATGATTTAGTGAGGCCGCTTCCCACCATACTACAGAAGCGGCCTCGTTCATTTCTTGGGATATTAAACCTAACGTTTGTTTAGCATTATTTCACTTCTGCATTCAGGACATTAATGGAACCATCCGGGAAGACCTTAACTCCTTCCAGATACGATCTTTTGCCTGAGATGATTTGGTCGACGCCCATGAATGCCCATGGAGCATCTTCCCATATTGTTTTTTGAATATTGCCATAAATGGATTTAGCCGCTTCTGGATCAACAGATTTATTCGCCTCAGCGATCCATTTGTCTACATTTTCATTTTTGTAATAGGCTGTATTTGAGCCAGCAGGCGGGAACATTTCACTACTGAACAACCCTCTGGTTGCACCATCTGCATCACCTGAAGACGGAGACCAGCTGACATACCACATTTGAATTTTCGCTTCTTCTGGTGTCTTAGCAGAGTTAATTTGGTCGGACAATGTGCCGCCTTCCATGGATTTCACGTCTACCTTAATCCCTACAAGTGCTAGCTGTTGCTGAATAAATTGCATACCCTTCATAGTTTCGGATTCATTTTCACCCCAAATTTCGGTTTCGAATCCATCAGGATATCCTGCCTCAGCAAGCAATTGTTTAGCTTTTTCAATGTCATAGTCATAACCTGTTTGTGGGGAATAGTATTGTGTTTTGGAAGACATCGTGGAATCAAGCTTAGCGCCAAGACCCGATTTCACAACTTTGATATAAGCTTCTTTATTGATAGCATAGTTAATGGCTTGACGAACCTTCACATCATCAAAAGGTTTTTTCATCGTATTTAACGTTACATAACGAACAATTGTCGAATCGATGGTATCTACAGTAATTCCTTCAAGACCTTCAACCTCAGATACTTGCTCCGTTGGCATTGGATAAATGAAATCCGCCTCGCCGGTTTTTAGCATGGCTATCCGTGATCCATTCTCTGGTACAGGTCTAAAGGTCACACTATCCACTTTTGGCAACCCCGCTTGCCAGTAATCAGGGTTCTTAACGACAACCAAGCGGTCGCCTTGCACCCATTCTTTGAACTTAAATGGTCCCGTTCCTACAGGATTTTTCGAAATATCGGTGCCATTTTCTTCTAAAGCTTTCGGACTAATAATAGGTGCCATAGCTACTTTATTTAAAAATGCGTTGTACGGCTCGCTGAGTGTAATAACCACGGTTTTAGCATCAGGAGTCTCCACTTTCGCTACCTTTGCGAAGCTTTTGCGCAGTCTTAGATTGTTCTTCTCATCTTGAATACGGGCAATGTTAACTTTAACCGCTTCAGCATTAAAGTCAGTACCGTCTTGGAATTTAACATTCTCTTGCAGCGTGAACGTGTAGACCAACCCGTCTTCACTTATGGAATGGCTTGCGGCAAGAACAGGAACCACGTTCATATTCTCGTCAAAACCCATCAGACCTTCGTACATCGTTCTGGCAGCGCTGATTGAATGCGTATCGCTTGCGTTATGAGGGTCCAGCGTAATAAAGTTAGAATTGATGGCAATTACAATGTCTTTATCATTCTTTGTAGTTGGGGTGCTAGTTTCAGTTCCACCAGCAGTATTGCCGTTTTGTCCCTCGTTGCTCGCTTTGTTGCCGCACCCTGCAGTCACTACTACTGTAATAAGCAGCAGCATGAACATTGACCATACTTTTCCTTTTGCTTTCATTTTTTACACTCCCCTATTCAAACGATGTATTAGAAAAGCTTCTAGTCCGATTAATCACCAAACTTGAAGATTATTCTTGACCTTATGCTCTAGATCTCCCATTGAAATACAGCACGGCGTTCGCCGACCACAGTACCGCCGTCATTAACAATCGTGTTGGGCACGAGTGCATATAGGCGATCAATTGTGTCTTGATTGCTGTAACCAATACGTTCTAGAATCGATGCGATAATACATGGCCAGACTTGTTCTGATCCGTCGGATACTTTCAGTGATATGCCCATTCGTTCCTTACGGAGTCCGATACCGTATACCCCTTTTGCTCCACCTTTAGCTGTCAGATTGTCATCCTTCAGGAGCTCTGAGCATACAAATTTCGTGTCAGCAATCATAACCGGGTTATCGTTCATAAGTTTTGCAATGGCAGCGGCTGCCTTACGTATATCCGTATCCACAATCAAATCGGGACACGCTAGCTTTAGATAGGAATAAGCGATTTTATGAAGCGGAAGTGCGAAGATAGGAAGTCCACAGCCATCAATACCTTGCGGGATGGACGCTTTGGGAACTTCAGCGATATAAGCCATCATCTCAAGAATCTCCTGTTGTACAGGATGGTTAGGATCGTAATAAGTGTCTATATCCCAACCCATATATTTGCTAAGGCCCATTAAACCTGCATGTTTGCCTGAGCAGTTATGAAAGATTTTACGAGTTGGCTCATTTGCCCGGTGACGTTCTGCTTTGGCTTCTTCATTCAGCGGGTATGTAGAGCAGCAATGAAGTGACTCTTCTTTTAATCCCATTTTCTGAAAAAGAGCTTCAAGCGTTTCAATATGGAAGGCTTCTCCCCGGTGTGAAGCGGTAAACAGCGAAGCTTCTTTACTTGTCAAACCATATACTTCATCGATCCGGCGTTTCATTACCGGCAAAGCTTGGAATGGCTTAGCAGCAGAGCGAAGATAAGTCATATGCTCCGGATCGCCTGCTTTGTACAAAATGTTGCCCTTCTCATCAACTACACTAACTGCACCATAATGCACATTCTCCAGCAGGCCTCCACGATATTCTTCTACCAATGTTGTAAATCCCATCTGTACACCCTCCCTAGCAGTAGTTAATTTAATCTAAGGCGAAAAATCGGTTCTGCGATAAAAGTCCCGATCCGATAATTACACCCTTCTCATTCAGCAACGAACGATGAATCGTAAAGGAACCACGAAGCGGCTCCCATGTAAAGCGCGAGAGGTACAGCTGCTCAACTTCTTCGTATATATCCGGGAATTTGTCCACGAGTTCTCCACTTAAAATCACGCTGTCGGGGTTATACATGCATACGACATTATTAATGGTGATCGCCATATACATGAGTGCACGGTCGATCAAGTGAATCGCCCATTGTTCTCCTGCATGTTTTGCTGCGAATAACTCCTCAATCGTACGGATCGGGCGAATCCGATTAGCTTCAGATAATAAAGAACTGATATTTATATAGGTCTGTAAACAGCCCGCTTTGCCGCACTCACACATCATTCCGTTAGGATCCACTGTCGTATGCCCAATTTCACCCGCACTGTTCATCACCCCTCGATAAATCTCTCCCTCGAGAATCATCGCAGAGCCCACGCCTTGACCGAAACCCAATAATGCCGTACGGCTGGAGCCGACTGCAGCTCCTTTAAGATGTTCAGCAAGAGCCCTTACTTTCAGCTCATTGTCCACAGCGATTTCAAAACCTGTCAGTTCCTTCAAGCGTTTGGCTAACGGCACATTTTTCCATCCTAGCTGAACAGAGAAGACAACAATTCCTTCTTCGTTATTCACAATGCCGGGAAGTCCAACGCCAATACCCACGATACGTGTTCTGTCAATCACATGCTGCTGGAACAATTGCTCAATGGCTTCATGAATCCGTTCCAGCGTTCGATCCGGGCTTTCGTCTGGTGTACGGGGAAATTGACTACTGCAGATAAGCTGTCCTTGTAAGTCCACAATTCCAATAGACATAAGACTGCGATCCAGTTCAACGCCAACCGATAATACAGAAGCGTCCATCATACCTATTAACGTTGATTTCCGACCTAATCCTGATGATACCTGCTCTGAATCGAGTAAATATCCTTCCTCCGTCAACTCTCCGACAATTCGACTTACAGTCGTAGGACTCATACCAGTCTGTTTAGCAATAGAAGCGCGAGAAATCGGTTGTTGATTTTTTATAATTTCGAAAACCGTTAAACGATTTTGTCGCTTCATAAAATCCTGATCGTGCTTTTTCACGGGCATTCTCCTAATTATTTTCTCCAGTGCATTAATTGGATTAATAAACCACAAAAACAAGAAAATATTTGCAAATAAAGCGCTGATAATGTATTCTTTGATTTAAATTTTAATTTAGTTTCTCCAGTGATGGGATTAATAATAAAGGGTCATGGTTTATGTGTCAATATAAATG
>RCUO01000886.1_pt1 | contig 12697 bp, 8 predicted proteins | sample 2166161 | NCBI WGS metagenome assembly RCUO01 (sample SAMN09932617, study PRJNA488358) | compost metagenome | feature: garden; material: soil; isolation source: compost soil in cyclohexanecarbonitrile-enriched culture | place: Germany: Experimental Botanical Garden Goettingen | collected 2016-01-27 | reverse complement strand
TTGTGTAAAGTGTCCGAAGATTGACAATGAGAATGAATCTCAATTAAAATGACAAAGAGCAACAGGATGCTATTGTCAGGAGATGAGAGAGATGCCGCTGCAGGACCAGGCAAGTATATGGAGTGATCTGGCAATCAAAACGCTTGACGTGAGCAGCGGTACTGTACCGCCGGGCGGCGTTCTGAGCAATAAAGACCTGACTGCCAATCTGCTGCTGCTGGCAGGAGGGGGGCAGGGAAGGCTTGTGATGAACGGTGAGGATTGCCGTATCCAGGCCTTTTTTGCCTGCCATGCTGATAAAGGCTCAGCCTTTACTCTGACTGCCGGAGCAGAAAGCATTCATTATACCGTTATTACCTATAAAGCTGTCCAAATGGCGGGAGCTGCCCAGACACGGCTCCCGCAGCGTAATCACCCGCTATACACTTCTTTTGTTCACTTTCTGGAGCCTCAGGCAGGACTGCATCAGACGGCAGAAGAAATTGAAGCCAAATGGAGCAGGGGCGAAGGACTGGAGCGATTTCATGTTAATGCTCTGCTGCAAGGCATGCTGTACGAGCTGATAATGGAGGTTGAGCGCGGCCGCGGCGGCGCCGGTCCGGATATGGTGGATGTAGTAACTGCCTATATCGCGGGACATTATCGCCGGGAGCTGGAGCTTAAGGAGCTGGCTGCGCTTGCCGGCTGCAGTGCAAGGCAGCTGCAGCGGCGGTTCAAGCAGGAGAAGCTGATCGGACCGATGGAATATGTGATCCGGCTGCGGATGGAGAGCGCACAGCGGATGCTGCGCCACACCGATGCTCCGATCAGTGAAATCGCTGAAAGAACAGGCTATCGCGACATGTACTACTTCAGCCGGGCCTTTAAGAAATATTTCGGTGTGCCTCCGCAGCTGTACCGGCGCACTGCCACTTATGGAGCCGGGGCGCTTCCGGTATACAGCGGGCTGAGTGAACGTTGTGCTTCCTCCTATGAGTCACTGCAAGGCCCGGTAATCCGCCATATGCGGGGCGAATATGGGTTCACCGTTGCTCCAAGGCGCATCGCTGTGCTCGATGTGCAGTATGCCGACCATCTTCTGGCCCTGGATGTGACTCCGGCAGGAAGTGTCGGCACGGGCAGCAGTGCTTCACTTCAATTCCCCCAGTATATAAGGGACAGGCTTAAGGCCACACAAATGACCGGAAGCTATGAGCAACCGGACCTGGAAGCGGTTGAAGGGCTGCAGCCTGAACTTATAGTCTGTACAGAGGTGCACGCCCCTCATTATGAATGGTTAAGCCGGATTGCTCCAACCCTGATGTTCAGACGGAATGAGAGCTGGCAGACGATATTACGCCTGTTCGGCATTATGACGGATAAGCAGGCGAGGGCGGAGGCCATTATTGCGGATTACCACCGCCGGACGGCTGTACTGTCAGGAGAGCTGGCAGAGGTGCTGGCCGGTCAAAGTGTGGCTCTGATCCGTCCGCGCGAGTCACTGGTACGGGTTCACACCGCTTCGCACCGCACAGGTGCTGTATTGTACCGGGATCTGGGGCTGCCTGCTCCGCTTTTTGTGGCAGATACTTCCGATACAGCTTACCATATCCCGGTCGATAGACTGCCTGCGGTGCATGCCGATCATTATTTTCTGCTCAGCAGCGAGCCGTTACAGGATGAGATATCTGCGACAGAGCAGAGTGCCCGGGTTATGCTTCATGCAGACGAGCAGCCGCAGATTTATGCGGTGGATGCCGCTACCTGGATCGGGTGCTACGGACCGACGGGAATCAATTATATTGTGGATCAGGTGGAAGGTGTGTTGCTGGCCTGATCAGAACAAGCAGTGAGGAAGTATAGCTTTTCTTAATCGAATGGCAAAAAGCTCTTGTGGGTTCACAAGGGCTTTTTGCTGCTGCGGATTAGCCAAGTGCTCTAGTCTATTGTTTTTTATAAAAATATACTATAATTTCCAAATATATGGTATTCTGATAGTGACATCCGGTTTATTGCGCTATAGAAACCAGTTCTATGGGAGGGGGGACTCGGATTTTTTTGCGGTCTAATCATTTGGTTTTTTGATAGCGTTTGCATGATGCATAACCACAAATGAAACGGAGGGTTTGACATGCTGGCCAAAATGAAAAAATGCGGGTTTTACGGATTGGCTCTACTCTTGCTGGCTTCGGCTGCTGTGACCGGATGGAGTGCAAAGGCAACTGCAGCTACCCCTATTACCTCAGATTTCAGATCCCTGTCGTCTTCACAAATCGTCAGCGAAATGGGCGCCGGATGGAATCTGGGCAATCAGCTTGAAGCTTCCAATAACGGTACACCGAGCGAAACGGCGTGGGGGAATCCCGTTGTCACCCAGGAACTGATCAAGAAGGTGAAGGCTGCGGGCTTCAAAACGATTCGCATCCCCGTCTCATACCTGAGTCACATTGGAAGCGCACCTAACTATACGATAAATACGACTTGGCTGAACCGGGTGAAGACGGTTGTCGATTATGCTTATAACGAAGGGCTGTACGTGGTCATTAATATTCACGGGGACGGATACAATTCCGTTCAGGGCGGCTGGCTGCTGGTGAACAGCGGCAATCAGACAGCCATCAAAGAGAAATACAAGCTTGTGTGGCAGCAGATTGCCAATAAGTTTGTTGGCTATGACGAACGGCTTATTTTTGAGTCGATGAACGAGGTGTTTGACGGCAATTACGGCAATCCGAATGCGGCTTACTACGCCAACCTGAATGCTTACAATCAAATCTTCGTGGATACGGTCAGACAAACCAGCGGCAACAATAGCGCAAGATGGCTGCTGATTCCGGGCTGGAATACGAATATCGACTACACTGCCGGCAATTACGGCTTTGTTCTGCCAACCGATACGTATCGTTCCTCCACCATCCCAAGCTCGGAGAAAAGAATTATGATTTCAGCACACTACTATTCCCCGTGGGATTTTGCCGGAGAGGAATCAGGGAACATTACGCAGTGGGGAGCCTCGGCGACGAACCCGTCGAAGAAATCGTCCTGGGGTCAGGAGGATTATCTGAATTCACAGCTCCAGGCGATGTACAATACATTTGTGACCCAAGGGTATCCGGTTGTGCTCGGCGAGTTCGGTTCTATTGATAAAACGGCCTATGACTCCAGCAATAACGTGTACCGTGCAGCGTTTGCCAAGGCGGTAACAGCAGCGGCGAAGAAATACAGCGCAGTGCCGGTCTACTGGGACAATGGTTATAACGGCCAGCATGGCTTTGGCCTGTTCAACCGTACGAATAACACGGTAACGCAGCAAGGGATTATCAATGCTATTATGCAGGGTATGCAATAAACCGTAGAATGAAAATGATATAAAAACGGCGCAGTCCTGTAATGGGAGTGCGCCGTTTTCTGTTCGGTTAGAAATGAAACAGTTTGAATAAAAATTCTATTGTTTTGAAGAGATGATCATAATAAAATGATTTTTAATAACAAAAATTAGTAAAAATGGAACAAGAATAGAATAAGGAGGAAAACGGTTTTGAATAAATGAAGGCGGCAACAAAGTGAGCTGCAGGAAAATTTAAAATGGAAGGTACACGGTATGTTTAAAAAGTTTGCGTTGCTGGCTCTAGGGTTTACTTTACTATTGAGCACATTACCAATGGCTGCTGCCCATGCGGCTAACAGTCCAATTGTTAAGATCCAGGGAATTAAAATCCGCTGATTGACCATAAGCTGGGGGCAGATCCTTTTGCCATGACCTATGACGGCAGAGTGTATATGTATATGACAGCAGATCAGTACCTATATAACAGTGACGGGTCTGTAAGAGAGAATCAGTACAGCACGATCAATAAATTAAATGTTATCTCTTCAGCGACATGGTGAAACTGGACAGACCACGGCTCCATTCAGGTAGCGGGCAGCAGCGGCATTGCCAAATGGGCAACCCAGTCCTGGGCACCATCAGCCGCTCACAAGACCATTAACGGCAAGGAGAAATTCTTCCTGTATTTTGCTAACAGCGCCGGCGGGATTGGAGTACTGTCTGCTGACTCTCCGATAGGCCCGTGGACAGATCCTATCGGCAAGGCGCTGATTAATTCCAGTACCCCTGGAATGTCTGGAGTGACCTGGCTGTTTGATCCTGCTGTATTAGTAGATGATGATGGTACAGCTTATCTGTATTGCGGGGGTGGCCTGCCGAGCAATACAGACCCTGTGGTTGTTGCCAATCCGAAGACAGCCAGAGTCATTAAGCTTGGTGCGGATATGACCAGCATTGTCGGAAGTGCGGTCCTTATTGATGCCCCTTATATGTTTGAAGACTCGGGCATCCATAAATACAACGGTAAATATTATTATTCCTATTGCTTCAACTTCTCACTTACCCATCCGGCAGCTTATCCGGCTGGAGAGATCGGCTACATGGTAAGTGACAGCCCGATGGGCCCTTTTACTTTTACAGGCAAGTTCCTCAAGAATCCAAGCTCCTTCTTCGGGGTGGGCGGGAACAACCATCACGCCGTATTCAATTTCAATAATCAATGGTATGTAGCATATCACGCACAGACTGTAGCCAAGGCCCAGCTGGGAGAAGGCAAGGGGTATCGTTCAACGCATATCAACAAGCTGGTACATAATGCAGATGGAACAATTCAGGAGGTACAAGGGAATCTGACCGGAGTGGCCCAGATAGCCAATCTTAATCCGTACATCAGAACAGAGGCTGAGACCATTGCCTGGAATGCTGGCATCAGCACTGAGCCTACCCAGGCAACAGGCGGACCGGTCAGCAATATGAATGTTACTAATATTCACAATGGAGATTGGATTGCAGTAGGCAATGCAGACTTTGGTTCCGGAGGCGCGCAATCCTTCAAGGCAAATGTCGCGTCTACGGTTGGCGGCAAGATTGAAATACGTCTGGACAGTACTACGGGGCCGCTTGCGGGCACTCTGAATGTAAGTCCGACCGGCGGAGTACAGACATGGACTGAAGTAGAAACCACGGTTAGTAACGCAACTGGCGTGCATAACGTTTACTTCGTATTTACGGGCACCAACACCGGCAACCTGTTTAATTTTGATTACTGGAAGTTCTCCGCAAATGCGGCTTCTACCGGAACCAAAGTTGAGGCGGAGGACATGACGATTAGCGGTACTTATGCAGGGAAGATTACTACCCCGTTTAGCGGGGTTGCGTTGTACGCGAATAATGATGCTGCTTCGTTCAATCAGTATTATGCTAACAGCACTCATAACTTCTCTGTCCGCGGAGCATCGAATAATTCCGCCACAGCCATAGTCGACCTGCAAATTGGCGGAACCACTGTGGGCTCCTTCTACTTCACCGGAACAACCCCGAGTGTTCAGACGTTATCCAATGTTCCGCACGCAATGGCAATCAGGTAGTTAAGCTCATAGTGACTACTGACAATGGGACTTGGGACGCTTATATTGACTACTTGGAGATGAATTAATAAGGTCAGACGACAAACATTGCGGATATCGTATCCGGCTTCCGGAAGCAGTATTCGCTGTTTACGGGAAGGCTCAAGTTACCATACCATGGTTCCTCCTGCTGTGGACTATTGCAATAACTTGATAGGAGCCGGTGTGATCAAATCACTCCGGTTTTTTCTCATACAAGCGAGTGAGGAATTGACGACATTCATTCGGAGAAAACCGAATAGGTGTCGTCTTTTTGCTACGTCAGGAAGCTGGTCTGTTATGCCTATTTATCCTGCAGTGTGAGTCTGTGTTTTTATTTTGCAAGGTTGTTTTTTTGCGTATATGCAAAGTGATTTGAAATCATACAGTTCATTAGTCTTGTAATCACTATGCCAAAGGAACTGGTGTGTATTATTTTGAATGCACATATTACGAAATTTGAATTTCGACTATTCAAAATTGAATGAAACATGTCGAAATATCTTCTATGCCGCCCGGCAGACAGAGGAAGGGAGACTCATACATAATACATAACAAGGTAAGGAAGCCAAACACTAAGCTAACATCAACAGGAGGGTTCATTTATGAAATGGTACGGTAATATGAAAACCGCAACAAAGATCATCTCCGCATTCCTCATTGTTTCTTTAATATTGGCAGGCCTGGGTGTGTATTCAATTAAGACCATGAGAACGATGAATGGAATCAGTGATTCAAATTAGCTATCAAAGAATTAGAGTGAATCTGCGCGACATGGCCTCAGCAACTGCTGCGTCGGATAAAGAAAGATTTAAGAATCAAATTGCAAATCTTAAAGTTGAATTCGACGATCATGTCGACAATTACAGACCGGTTGCCTATACGCAGAGCGAGACTGAGCTGCTCAGAACATTAGATACCGAATATCAAAAATATCTGCTCGCATTTGAAGAAGCAATGCAATTGGGCCAACAAGCAAAACTTGAGGTATTCAACCAATTCGTCCAAAGTACACTGCGATCACAAGGCGATATTGTGATTCAGAATCTGGATGCTCTGATTGATGTCAATGTGTCTCTTGCAGATGAAGCTAATAATGCTTCTAATAGTTCATATAGTAAATCGTTGATGATTACAATCACGGTTGTGGTGGGGGCTATTCTATTAAGCATTCTTATCGGTTACTGGATTGCAAGGTCGATATCCAAACCGCTACTGCAAATGCTGAATCTTGCTTCTGAGGTAGCCGGCGGCAACCTGACCCTCAAATCTGATATTACAACTAAGGATGAAGTGGGGCAACTCGCGGGGGCACTAAACCTTATGGTGGACAATCTTAAGAAACTAATCAACAGCATCGTGCTTAATTCGCAGAGTGTAGCCGCGTCATCCCAGGAAATTTCGGCGAGCACTCAGGAGATTGCCAGTACCAGTTCGAACCAGTCCTCTGAGGCCAATAATATATCTGAACTGTTCAAGGAGCTATCGCTTGCCATTAATTCTGTAGCGGCTAGTGCTGAAGAAGCAGCGGAACTGTCCAATGATACGGTCAAGACTGCACGCGAAGGCGGTTATGTAGTCGAAAATTCACTTAAGGGTATGAAGGCCGTCAGCCATAAAATGGATCAGCTTGAAGACGATTCACGTAAAATCGGCAATATCATCGAAGTGATTGACGATATTGCCGAGCAGACGAATCTGCTCGCACTGAATGCTGCTATTGAAGCGGCAAGAGCGGGGGAACAAGGCCGAGGCTTCGCTGTGGTAGCCGATGAGGTTCGCAAGCTTGCGGAGCGCAGCAGCGATGCAACGAAAGAGATTACGGCCATTATTAAAGCGATGCAGGAAAATACGAAGCAGAGTGTGCGGGCCGTGTCAGACAGTGTGGAGCAGTCCTCTAAGACAGGCGAAGCTTTTGAACATATTATCCAAATGGTGAATAACTCTGCACAAAAAGTCAACGAGATTGCTGCAGCTTGTGAGGAAGAAGCAGCGCAGGCAGGCGAAGTAATGAGTTCAGTGGAATCGATTTCGGCTTCCAGTGAGGAATCAGCTGCAGCTTCTGAAGAGACGGCGGCGACTTGCCAATCACTGGCTCAGCTCTCGGAAGAGCTAGCCCAATCGGCTGCGGCATTCCGCACCCACTAAATATACAGACTGAAGGTGAACCTATTGACTTCGCAGCAAAAGGATCAATATATTGAGCTGGCTGTAGGGGCCGAGACCTGTGCCATCCGCATTGAAGAGATCCACGAGATCATTAAAATGTTAAGTATTACGGATATTCCATTTAGCCGCTTTGGAGTCAAGGGCGTGATGAATCTGCGCGGCAAAGTGGTATGTGTAATGTGCCTGAGGAGCTTGCTGGGCATGGCAGATGAACCGTATACCAAAGCTACACGGATTATTGTAGTGCGCTACCGTGAAGAATTTGTGGGTCTGATTGTGGACAAGGTTAATAAAGTGACCACATACGATGAAATTCATCCGCCTGCGGGCGGACATGGACGTAACTTGGATGGCGTCTTCTTTGGTGTCGGCCTGCGCGGCGATGAACTCATAGGCATTCTGAAGTTAGATGGAATACTAGGCGGCTAAGGAGGAGGACTATTAGATGATGGACTTATCGGCCTACCGCGATATCTTTATAGAAGAATTGAATGACCAGCTAGAACGGATGGACCAGTCTTTACTGAATTTGGAGAATGCTCCTTCAGCTGAGCAGATTCAGATCCTTTTCAGGGCAGCACATACGATTAAAGGCTCCGCCGCAACGATGAATTTTCGCGAAATGAGTGATCTGACCCATGAAGTGGAATATGCACTGGAGTGGGTCCGTGAGAAAAAGCCGGAGATTAGCCCGCTTCTCATTGATACGCTATTCCGCTCCCTGGATGCAATGAAGCTCCTGCGTAATCAGTATATTGACGGTTCAACGTTTGCGGATTGCCGGGGAGTGGTTGCAGAGATTCAGGCGCTGATTCGTAAACCGCCTGCAATGAAGCTACTGCCCTTACCGGTGCTGAGTGCGTCCGAAATCCGGAAGGCGGAAGAAGCAAGTGCTTCTGGACAGAAGCTGCTGGCTATTCAAATCATCATAAGGCAGGATTGCCAGATGAAAGCGGCAAGATACCATATTCTTCATAAGCAGATAGAGGAGCAGTGTGGCGAGATTATTACTACCGGACTGTCTCCAGTCTCTGCAGAAGGGGATAGTGATGACCGCTACCGCAGATTTGCTGTAATTACGGCTACAGTTAAAGAATTGGTGGAAGTGAAGGCCTGGCTTGAAGGGGATCTGGATGTGGAACTGCTGGAAATCCAGCCATTCCTGACAACCGTAGCTGTTAAGACAGAGGATTCTAAAGGGATGGTTGAAGTCGCAGTTCCTTCCCGGCTGACTGAGCAAGTGGATGATCGGGGCAAGGTGAACCAGCCTACAGTTCGCGTAAATGTGGAACGGCTTGATTACCTGATGAACCTAGTAGGTGAGCTGCTGATTGACCAGACTTCATTGTCCGATCTTAATGCTTTGGGACGGCGCGGCGACCCGTCTAAGGTGCTGGAGAGCATCAGTGAGGTGTCAGATCACATGGGCGGAGTAATCAGAGAATTACAAGATGGAGTGATGAAGACTCGAATGCTGCCGATTGATCAGCTGTTCAGTCGCTTCCCGCGGCTTATCAGAGATTTGTCGCAGAAGCTGGGTAAGGAGATGGAACTGGTTGTACAAGGCGGAGAAACTGAATTGGACCGGATGATTATTGAAGAGCTGAGCGATCCGCTCATTCATTTGATCCGTAATAGTGCAGATCATGGCCTGGAAAGCCCGGAAGAAAGGGCAGCATTAGGTAAACCCGCAAAGGGGAGAATCACGTTAACCTCCTTCCACGAGGAGAATCATGTAGTGATTCAATTTGAAGATGACGGGAAAGGCATAGACGGCAACAAAATCAAAGCCAGTGCTCTGGACAAAGGATTAATTACTGCGGAACAGGCGGCCCATATGAATGAGCAGGAAGCGGTTCACCTGATTTTCGAGCCGGGGTTCTCAACGGCTTCCCAAGTTAGTGAGGTGTCTGGGCGCGGTGTGGGCATGGATATTGTGCGCAGCCAGATCGGGCGTCTGAACGGGATGATTGACATTGACACTACCGTCTCTAAGGGAACCTGCTTTACCATTCGGCTTCCGCTTACCCTGGCCATTATCAAAGGATTGCTCGTTAAGGTCTCCGGCAGGGTTCTGATTATACCGATGTATAATGTTGTCGAAATCGTTCGTATCTCGCCGGATGACATTCAGACGATCCACGGTGGACATGCCATTATGAATCATGGGCGAATTGTACCGTTCTCCTGGTTGAGGGATAAGTTACAATATCCCCGGATGGAGCGCAAGTCCAAGACCATTTCACTCGTTATTGTCCGCTCGGTAGACAAGAGTGCAGCCTTTGCCGTAGACGAAATCATCGGTAACCAGGAAGTGGTCATTAAGACATTAGGTACTTATCTTGGCGCCATGAACCATCTCTCTGGAGCGACGATTCTCGGAAATGGCCAAGTAGCCGTTATTCTGGATGCTTCATACTTAGTAAATCATTAGTTAGGATATTCGAAGCAATTGAACAGGCCACTGTGACTATCACAAGAGCTTGTTTGGCTGTGCAGAATCTTACTAAACCCTCTTTTGAAGTGACAGAAAACCAATAATATGGTAGGGTAATTGCATTGTGTCTAATGACGATTAGCAAAACTAAAGGGTGGCGTCTATTAATGAAGGTTAAAATTCTATTCATATTATTATCCGTTTCGTTAGTAATCAATGCTGTGCTGTTTTACGGATTAACTAAATATGAACTGGTTGAAAAGGGAAGTGCGAATAGAATTGTAGATTCGTTGGAATTACCAGCAAGTGAAAGTGTCTTAGAAGAAGAGAATACATATAGCTCAAATGCAGCAAACGGCATGGTTGACATGAATTTAGAAACAGAATCACCGGATAACGGATATATCTATTATTTAACAGATGATAAAATCATTCAGGCGATTGATGAAGGGGCAAAAGATACGGCGTATTATGGTGAGGATTTTATGTTACCCATACCTTTATTGATCAACAATGATAGAATGTTTGAAAACATGGGCGTTTTTATCGAAACACCCTATAGTAATGTAGCATTATATTCAAGTAATCAATATGCAAAGTACAATAATAGGGCATCTATTGATGATGTTATGAGCCTTATCACCTATAATTATATTACATTCTCCGCTTATGTGATGGAAGGAACGGCTAATATGCTAGACACTGAATTGATACAGGACGGAACCGTAATTAAATCATATAAGACTGATAATAATGCGATCGGAGATGTTAAGACGATCCGTTTTTCCGTAGATGCTATAGATTTCCGGGAACCCGCTGTCCTAAGAATATTTGAGAAAAGCAATCCTGCAAACTACACTGAGTTTCAGATTTCTTTTGAGGATTATGTTAAATAGAGCCTATATTATAACGATTGTGAACCGGACGTGATACATTCATTCCGGTTTTTTTGTGTTCAGGCATTTTGTGGAAGGGGAAAAGTGGGTTTATGTAGAAATATTGAGAATGGTGGTAGTAGGTCTACTATACATAATTAATGAGAAGCTAGAGGTGTAGGATTCAATGCTGGAACAAATTTTTGGATACTTTAAGACTCAGCCTGGATGGTCACTTGTGATTACCGTTGTATGTACTGCCTTAGTGTGGTTATACAAAGAATTTAAAATCATGTTAGAGACGGACCAAAGAAGCAAGTTAACGCTACTTCAGAAAAAAATGGATTTGTATTGCGTCGTAGAAGCAGCTGCAGCTCAAGTTATTAGCAGGCAAGGTGATCCGGTTGCAATTCAATATTTATATACAAAGCTCGGTGAATCCAGCGGCTATTTCACACAGGACATTCGCAAAATTATCAGGGATTATTATGTACGCGCAGATATTTCTATTTTGCGGACGTTAATGACTTTTATCAAAGTGGAGACTGCAAAGCTGGATAAGGAGAAGAATAAGCTACTTGCGCTAGATGCATCTGCTGATGTTTTTGATACAGTGTCCCGCTTGTTTAGACCGCTGAAGCCGATTTCTGCTTTGTTTATCGCTATTGTAATAGCCTTTGGATTCTTAATGAATGCCCTTCAAGAAGATAAGTATATTGATAGTATCTGCTGGCTAATTGCCTTTTCCTCAACATTATTGAGCTTAGGTTTGTTAACGGTACTAATTTCCTTATTTATGAATAATACCTTAAGAATTAAAGGAGCGTACAGAGTAAGTCTAACTGTTGTAATGATAACTTCTCCAGTATTATGTTTGATTGAAGTAAGGTTAGCAATGTTTGTCTTTATAATACAAATGATTGCTACGGTTTTGTTTGTAAAAAGCAAGAAGAATGATGTGTTAGTGGTAAGTTGAATTATAGTTATTAAGTATGAGATTCAAGAAAATCAATTAAAACAGACGCTCCTGCCAAATTGGCGGGAGCCTTATTTGTTTCGGAATGGCAAACAGAAAAAAGAAGCAAAAAAAGGATATGGCGAACCATTTCCATATGGAGGGAAATACTTTTACCGTCTAACTCGGAGTATGATATAAAGAGCAGGGGATTTATGTTAAAGGGAGGGTTCAGCTCATGGAAAAAAAGAAAATTGGAGCAAGCGATTATCTGGCGTTAGGCTTGTATGCTTTTGCAGGCTTTGGTCTTGAAGTTGTTCTGGCGATGGTTTTGCCTGTACTATTCGGTGTTGGAGGTTCGGAATATACCCTTATCCATCATTGTATACACTGGGTGCTTACATGCATTTTGTGGGGGAGTATGGCACTATTGCTAATAAACCTTTCGAGGAAGAAGTACTCCTTTGACATTATGAAGTTAAATGAAACGCCGGACTCCAAGGGATGGCTACTTGCGGTTGTAATCTCTGCCTTAGCTATTACAGCTACGACTATAGTATGGGGCGGCTTTAAGCCGGTTCAAGAATACAAGGGGATCGTTGAACTCATTTTTCAGAACATCTATTACTTGTTTGAAGCGGCCTTGATTCTGCTAACGATTGCTTTTGGACAAAAATTCGGTGAGATACTCATAAAAAGAGGCGGTCTGCCGTACGGAGGTATTTTTCTTGCGCTCACCTGGGGACTCATACACATTTTGCTCCAGGGAGGCCAAACAGGGGTTTATGCTTTCTTCATGTCAATTCTATATGGCCTTATATACATGATGTTAAAAAAGAACATCCGGTA
>RCUO01000879.1_pt1 | contig 12748 bp, 12 predicted proteins | sample 2166161 | NCBI WGS metagenome assembly RCUO01 (sample SAMN09932617, study PRJNA488358) | compost metagenome | feature: garden; material: soil; isolation source: compost soil in cyclohexanecarbonitrile-enriched culture | place: Germany: Experimental Botanical Garden Goettingen | collected 2016-01-27 | reverse complement strand
ATCAAGGATCGTATCGAGACTGGTGAGGTTGACTTACCAGCGATCTGTTCCTTTGCCGAGAAACCGGGCGGAGAGACGGGGCCTCAAATTCCGTGGAAGGGGGTGAGAAGTTAAATGCTCAAAACGCTGAAATTGAGTAACCAGCGAATGCGTGTTCAGGACTTCAAATTGTCCGATGAAGGCGGACATCCCAATAAGGTGCCTTTCAAGTGCGCGCTATTTGCTGTTGATCAACCAAGTGACGGATCTCCGCATGGAGCTGGAGGGAAGAAGATTCGAATTTCTTCAGGCGTGTGCGATCAAAACTTGCAAACATTTGTTGGGATGGCGTTGAACATTGATTATGTAAATGGCATGGCTGACCACGATCCGCGCTTTAAGGTTGCTGTCATTGAAAAAGCATATCGAAACATGGATGGATATGCTTGGATCGAAGGTTTCATCTATGGGAAAGACTTTCCTGACGTGGTTGCTACAATCCGTTACTACAACGGACTAGCAAAGGAATACGGCTTGAGTGAGTACCAATTTGGCGCATCTCTTGAAATGGAAGCATCTGTGCAAAACGCACCGGACGATGAGAATGTGCTTGATGTTATGGAGTTTTGCGGTACAGGGGCTGCGATCTTATTCGCTGATGCCGCTGCTTATAAAACAACGAGTTTTGCTGCTCGAAATACAACAAAAGAACAGGGGGATGTCAATATGACACCAGAACAAGTCAAAGCGATGGAGGATTCCATGAAGGCACTGCAAGATAGTATGGCGATAATTTCGGCCAGCGTGCAGAGTGTTGCGACTGAGGTTGGTTCGATTAAAACTGAAGTAACAAGCATGAAGGCGGCAAAAGAAGAGGAAACACAAAAAACGGCAGAAGAACAAGCTGCTGCTGATCTGAAAGCAGCTCAAGACAAAGCGGCTGCATTAGAGGAAGAACTGAAAAAGTTGAAAGCTGCCGCTACACCTCCGGAAGAGCCAGAACGTAAAACATTCAGCGCAACATCGCTGCTCTCCAAATATGGTTCTAACCATGCTGGAAGTGAAGGTGAAGCTGATTATAAGACATTCTGTGCTTCTGTCGATGCTTTAAGCCTTCCGTCCTCTGAATCCTTCAAACTTAAAATGCAGGCAAAAGCACAATTTGCCGAGAAAGAGAGTGTGTAATTTATGAACAACCGCGTAGGACAAGCTCATTTCGTTGATATCGCTGCTGCCACTCAGTTCCAAGGACCTGGTGCGCTGATTACGGATGATTACCAAAAGGAAATTACGGATATTTTGCGCCGGAAATCGGTTCTGGACGGACGAATCAATTATGTACCGGCTACAGGAGATATCTCCACGTACTACGAACAAAACACGGTCAATGGCGGAGATTTTGTTAATCCGCGGAATCCTTCAGCTACAGCGACAAGCAATCAGCGCACGCCTCATGGTGTGAAGATTAAAGCTTTAACGAACCAAGTCAACTTTGGTCATTATGATGTCACGCTGGGACAGCAACAAAACAATTTCCCGGAATTGAAGGCCAAGGACCTGGATGACATGTTGAATGGTATCGCATTGTCGCATGGTAAAGCGCTCTGGCGTGGAGATGACACCAATTTGGCCGTTCCAACATCATTGCAATATGTGGGTATTCCAAGCCAAATTACGAATACATTCACAGTGGGTGTTGACGCTTCTATTGTTTCTGCTATTCGTGCTAAAGTTGCGGCGATGGTTGGCAGTGAAAGATACGAGGTTATGCCGACAGCAATCTATATCCACCCGATTGCGCATTATCACATGACTGAAGAGGTGCGATTGGCTGTTGAGAGCGGAAAAATGTCCGATCCATTCGGAAAAACGGTGATTGCAGGCCTCGAAGTACCAACCATCATGACCGCAGCAGGTTTGTTGCCGCTCATTCCCGAACCCTTCATGCCTTCTAAAACGAATGAAACTACCGCAGGTAATACGGACTATGGTATCGCCATTGTGACCGAGCCTATGATCGAGTATCACTATGTTGGTGAAAAAGGTATGTTCCTGTTCGAACTCGGCACAACAAGCAACTTGCTGGAACAATTTGTTGGCATTAAATATGGTGCGCCGGTGGCTAAAGGTCCAAGCTACGCACATGCCTATGGCACTATCGAACGGCCCACTATTCCTTCTGTGGGCTAATAAATAGTGAGGCGGTCTGCACATGGCCGTCTCATAAGAAAGGAGGATCGGTTTATGGCCAAATCAAATTTGGACAAATTGAAAGACACGATATCTGTGTGTGCTGAATTACTTTCCCATGCAGATGTGGGAGATGGCCCGGGGCAACATCCGTCATCTGCTGTTGAGGTCTTCCGAAGTTCCATTAAGGAAGTTCAAGTATTGGTAGATACTGAAGGCGCTGAACCGAGTCAATACGAAGCAGGGAATAATGCCCTAAATGAAGCGAAAAACACTTTTATTGCAAGCAAGGTAGTTGAAACGCCGAAAAAAGAATTGCCGGATGTCCTTGAATTGACTTTGATCGGCACACCAAGCCAATGTAAAGGTTCGCATTCCATCCATTTCAACGGTGGAATCGTGACGTTCTTAGAAGGCAAGGCAGTTGTTCCTACTGCTTTGGGGAATACGCTCATTAAGGCTGGTTATGCAAAATGAGCCAGTATCTCGAAATTAACGATACTGATTATGCTCCGTCAGGAGTCAAGCTAACGGAATCGTTGATCATCCGGGCATCTGCAATCATTGACGGTAGGTGCAAACGAGAAATCGGGGTAAAGACGTACACTGAACGCATACGGCTTACAGATGGCCAACGAGGCCATCTGTCGTATTACCCCGTAGTTGATGTGCTTAAAGCGAAAGGAAGACCGAAACCAGGCGTACTTGGGAATTTCTTTGGTCCACCCAGCTTTGAAGCTATTGATGACCTAAGCATCATAGACGTGGACAAGGAGATTGGGACAGTGTGGTGCGGTTATTCGCCTTTTGGCTCGGCGTACGAAGAGTTGGAAGTGACTTATACGAGCGGTTGGGAAATCATACCGGATAAAGTAAAAGTCGCATGCGGATTGATCGTGGGACAACTCTTCACTAATCCAAATTCGAATGTGAAATCGAAGAAGGATTTCGATTTCAGCATTGAGTACTTTGGAAATAACATGATCACACCCGAGATTGCCGATCTCTTGTCTGAGTTCGAGCTTCGATCGTTTAGGTAGGTGAAGACAATGTTCTATGAGTTCACTCACCGTCACACGCCCTGTATAGTGGACGAGAACGAAGAATCCGTCATTCTGTCTCGGGAAACGAAAGCAACGACTGTAATAGGCAAAGAATTCGTCTACAATGGACTCTTTTCACCGGATTCACTGGTTGAAAGGGGTTCTTTGGTGCGAACAGAGGATTTCTTCTTGGTGCAAACGCTCCGAAACACGGTTGACAGGGACAAATACTGCTCCTTGATCAAAACGAACGTTACTGTTGAAGTTCGTCGGTATACACAAGAGTATGATGATCATGACAACCCAAAAGGTAAGCCGGATTTCCTTCCTGTTGAAACGGGCGTTGTTGGATTCGCTCAACATGTGTCCGCGCAGCTCAAGCAAGAGGACCCCGGCCTACTGCCTACGACATCGTTGGTTCTTCTTTTGCAGACCACAACTGATGTCAAAGAACCGAGTGATCCGGAGTTGTTGCAGCCGGATCGTATCGTCATCGCCGGGAAGAAATATCAAGTGGATGTTGTGGATCGGATCAAATATCCGAATCTGCTGTACATCCAAGTGTGCGAGGATCGACGATGATTGTCGGCTATGATGCAGAACGCGCAGCGAGGGACTTGGAAAACAAGTTGGCAGTAGAAATAACTGGGCTGACGAAAATCATTATGCTGACCGCGAAAAGCGGTATTCGTTACTATCCGGCAGTCCGGGAACATCTGCAAATGCATATGACCGTTCTGGCAAACCAAATGGTCTCTGGAGAAATTACCGCAGACTTTTGGCAAGCTTGGTTGGAACAGTTCGGTAAAGGCTCGCAGATGGCGGATACAAGTCAAAATCCTGGATTGATCAAATACATGAATAGCGATGCTTGGAACCGGCTGAGGTCAAAAGGGAGCCGAGTAATTGTAGGTCGTGCCCGTGGAAAGTACCGTGCTATCGACGGGACCATAAAGGAATCCAAGGGCGGATACGCAGGAGTGGATTTGGAGGAGTTGGCAGAGCGAGGGGACATTGATCCTTCGTTCAAGGCCACTCCTCCTACTTATTTTATGCGGATCGCGCTTGAGTCCAACCGTGACCGGATACTCAGCGGCATAAGCCGTATTATTGCGGACTTCCCTTATCATCGCTACTTCAGGGAGGTGAAGGATTGAGTTTGCGATTGTTGGATGCGGTTCAGCATGCGCTTAAAGGTGACGCTGAATTGATGAGTCTGCTCAACCTTGATACGGTTTCCCCATCTCAAGAGGTTGTGAAGCGATTTACCAAGGGGATGGAACCTGAAATCACCGTAAGCCATGAAACAGTTCCGCACATCTGCCAATATGTGATGCCGGGACGATTTTCCCCGAATCAGTTGGTATTTGAAGGGAAGTTTTGCCTTGATTTTTATGCCAGCACAGGTTATTCCGCAAAGTGGTTGTTCGAAAGGGCATTCCGTGTTCTGCATGACAGGCGGATCACGATGCAGGGCTGGGCGACATACCTTTGCGTATTGACGTATGATGCTGACTTTGCAACCGGAATTCAAGGCGTAAAAGGATACAAGGCCATTTTTGACGTGGACTATCTTCGTATGAATTGAGGTGGATGTTTTGAAGATGAACATTGAAGAAATGAGTGTGGCAATTGCAAATGCTGCGAAAATCATTAGGTCAACCGGTATTTCAATTGGTTCAGCTTGGAAGGATATTTCCCGCAAAGTAGGTGAGAAAGGTGCTTGAGAAACAACAAGTAATAGAGGATGAAACGCTGCAGGGTCAACGCGAAGCTAAGGAGGAAATTCCTGAGCTGAAGAAACTGACCCAAGAGAAGATTCGTCTTGCCAAGAAACTTGGATTGATGGACGGCCAGCAGCCTGTTGACGGCTACAAAGAAACAAAGGAATACAAACGAATCGAAGAGATTGATTTAAGGCTCTGGGAGCTTGTCTAATCGTCTCTAAACCCAAGGAGGATAAAAATACATGAGACCACTCGTTTTTGATGGTGTAGGCACAATTGTAGCCCGTAATTTGGATGGATCTGTTAAATATGTTGAGGACAAAGTGACGAAGGTGACTTTGCAATTGCAATTTGATTGGCAGGCGGTCATGGGCGGGGACAGCGGGTATGCATTCCACTACACAGCAGGGGATCTGCAAGACAAGGTCAGCATTGAAGTACCTCGTTATTCTCCAGTGATTGCAGATATGTCACAAGGCGCTACAACAAAGCGTAGCGCTACAATGGAGTTTGACGAGACGGAACAAGGTATCTTGGGAGCTGACGGCTATACAATCAAGGCTCCAGGGAAGTACAAAGGTACATTCATCAAAGAGAGTGACGAACTGTATATCGTTGATGCCGAAACTGATGAACGCACTCCCCTGACCCGCGTAGCTGCTACGCCAACAGATGAACAGTATACGATCGATGAAACGGGTAAAATCGTATCTTCGGATGCGAATAAAGGCAAAGAGATTCTGGTCACATATAATTGGACAAAAGAGGGTACAGAGACAGCGTTCGACGGGACACGCCGTCCATCACCTTTCAAACTCACTCATCGCTTTGAACTGATTGATGACAAATCTGGAAATCCTGTTCCGGTGCAGGTCACGATCTTCAAAGCATTGGGCGGCGGTACACTGGACGTTTCCCAAGAACGTAAAAAGGCGAACACAACTACGGTTGACCTTCAAGTTATGGAACCTGGACGCTCTGCGGATAATCCCGAAGGTCATGCTATGACAATCAAATTCGGGATCTAAATTGTTACTCTCAACCCTGCCGGTTCTCGGCGGGGTTCTTTTTTAGGTAGATACCATATTTCAATTCAAAGGAGAAATGAACATGAGTGAAGTTGAACAAGTAGTCGAAAGCCAAGAGGAAAAAACGTTGGACCAGACTTTGAATATCGGAAGCACAGTACGTTTGGCTGAAGGCATCGAGAAGACCATAAAGCTCGGAACGATCAAGTTGATCCGGGAAGTGCGGCAGCAAGGCAAACATTTTCATGGAATTCGCTTTAGCTATGTCATCGGGCGCGATCCAATCGAGGCAACACAAGTTGGGGAACAGGATATTCCAGCCATTGATTGCCCAGCAATTGAGAAGGCGTATAAGGAAGCGTTTAACTTGATCTTTGTCGAAGGTCTTTCGGATGAGGAGTATGAGCAAGTGGATATGGAGGGCATCAAGGAATTGGATAGCGTTTTGGATCGATTTCTATAAAGAATCTTTTCCGCCAGATCCAGATTCCGACGAAGATGACGATGGCGAGTCAGAAGGGGAATCCGATCAACCAGGAACGGACTGGTTAGGGCTGTGGGCACTCTGTGTTAGTAATGGCATATCTGATGCAGAGTGGCCGAATATGACGATTCCTAAAATTCGAGCATTGATGCGCGAAAAACAGCGATCACGAGAATTTGAAATCGTGATGCACGGGGGAACGGTCGAAAACAAGAAACCGAAAAAAGCAAAATACTTATCTGATCTTGGATTCTTCCAGCCAAGGTAGAAAGGAGTGAACATTATGGCAGAGTCAATGAGCAGAGACGTTGTTGCGGCACGCCTTAATTTGGACACCAGCAAGATACTTCAATCTTTCAAAAATGTCGACACAGGAGCCAAAGGGAACGCTGAAGCATTCAAAGTTCTAAACTTGGAACTTGTTAGGGCGGAGAAGTCATATAAAAATATGGCTTCTGCAATGGACAAAATTGCGCTCACCTCTGATCAACGTCGTCAGAAAATTATGGCGGAGTCTAATGCGCTTCAGCAACAACGAGCCGCGCAAGCCGCTCTCCTGAACGCACGAGTTCAACAGTTGGAGCAAGCGAATCGATTGACGGATGCCAAGCTGCAAGCACAACAAACAATCATTAAGCGCCGTCAGCAACAAATTGAGCAACAGGAAAAAGAACATCAGCAACGACTCCAAATTTTGCAGAATAGGGCCATCAAATCTACGCAGCAAGCGGCTAAAGCAACAGGAAGCGGTACAGATGAGCGGACAAGAGAGCGTGTGCTTCAGGAGGAACAAAAGATTCGCCGCGCGCTGATGGAGCGTGAACGTGCGGAAGAAGCTGTTCGGGAAAAAGTATTACGGGAAGAACAACGGATCCGTCAGGCACTGTCCCAAACGGAACAGCAAACCAAACAGATGGGCGTTACCATGGAGGCCATGTCGAAAAGCTGGATTGGACGTCTATCTGAAATGGCAACTCATGCAGTTGTTTTTCATACCGTGTACAAGGCCATGCATGAAGCATCCCAAGCCATGAAAGAAGGCTTGGTTGATATTGAAGCAAATATGGCCGGTTACGTCCAAACCAATGAGCATTACTTTGTGCATTTTGAAGATGGCACGAACAAAATGATCATGGATACCCAGAAGTTGAACCGCGAAACGCAGGCTTTTATCCAGACCGCACATGAACTCGGTTCAAACATCTTGGATGTCACAGAATCCGCACGTCTCTGGGGGCGGATGTATAAAGACGTTAACGTCGTTCAAGAGCTTGTGAGGCAATCAACCAAACTATCCACGGTGGATATGGTTGAACTGGAGGATGCAACCAAGTCTATGGAGTCTGTTATGTCTCAATATGGGGTCCATATCACGAATGCCAATGAAGCTATGGTCATTGGTAACCGTGTTCTAGATTCCTGGTCAAAGGTCGCGCATGATACCATGGCCCCGGCTCGTGATCTTGGAGCGGCATTCCAGCGTACGGGTAAAATCGCGGCAGAGACAGGAGTATCCTTCGACTTTATGAATGGCCTGATTTCTGCCGGTGTTCGTAATACAGCGTTGTCCGGGGAAAACTTGGGTAACATGTGGAAAACTGTTCTCGGGACGATTCGGACGGATAAAGCGGTGGATGAAATTGAACGTCTTGGGGTTAAAACAAAGGAAGTCGTTGATGGCGTAGAACAGTGGCGGAAGGCAGAGGATATCCTGTTGGATCTCTCTATTCAAGTTACTGATAAAAACTATGATCTGACTCAATCCTACGCGGATATCTCTCGTGGGGTTTATCAGTATGCCAAATTGGCAGCTTCCTTGAATGTAGGGGATATTCTGTTGGGCACTGCGGCATCCGTGGGATCTTCTGGTTCCACGATGCAGTATCTGACGGTCCAAATGGACACGATCCAACGTAAGGCGGCCCAAACCAGAACGTCATTACTCGAAATCTTTAATTCGGCCGGTGAAGACGGTTTGCGGCAAATGATTAAAGATGTTTTGGATGGCATTGACCAGTTGTTAATCGGACTCACAAAAATCCCAACGGGTGTCTATGCTGCCGCTGCTGGACTGAGCGGTTTGCTACTGGCGTACAAAGCGCTCAGCGGCCCGATCATGTCTGTTATTGCGGCCATCAAGGTCTTGAACGCTGCCAAAGTTCAAGAAGCGGCGTCCACTGTCGCTAGTACAACTGCCACAGCAGCTAATTCAGCAGCAAATAGCGTGAACATCGTTTCTAGCGAGGGTGTTATCCTTTCTACGGTACAACAGACTGCGGCTAGAGAAGCGCAAACGGTGGCTACCGGGGCGGCTACTGTTGCTACAAGTGCTTTAAGTAAGGCACAAGCAACAGCAACAGTGACGATGGCTGCTGCGACCGCTGGATTATCCTTGTTGGTTGGGGCAATTGCTATTTTCGCAATGAAGAGCGGACAAGCTGAAAAAGCTGAACGAGATCGAATCCAATTGTTAAAAGACAACGACTCTGCCAGCCAGCAAATGATCAGTCAGTACCAACGGCAAATCGATTTGCTGCCTAAAATGGTCAAAGCACACAACTCACTGAAAGAAATGATTGATAGCGGTACCCTATCGACTAGCAAGCAGGAACAAGCAAAACGACAACTGGATGAGATATCAAAAGCGCTTGCCATGACCATAGGGAAAGAAGGTTTAGCTCAACTTGAAGCTGCTGGATTCACTGACGAGGCGACTCAAAAACAAGTCGCAAATCTCAATTTATTGATTGATAAGCAGCGGGAAGCTCGAAAGGCTGTATTAGAAGATCAGAGAGGCGGCTTGCAAGAACAGCTTGATGAGAATATTGCAGCTATTGATAAAACCAAGGAAAAAATCGAGTCTCTTGAGAACAGCCTGATGGCTGGTGGCCTTGAGTTTCTTAAAAACGTTTTTAGTTTTAAAAGCGTAGATGAGTCGTCAAACGCCTTGGAAAACTTGAGAATTAAACTCGGTGAGTTGGAAGCTAAAAACCGCGAGCTTGAAGCTTCTATCAGTGATACTGATGTACAAATGGGACAAATGACGATTGAGTCCATTGAAGCACAGAAGGAAATGGATGCACTAGCAGGGATCAACGGAAAAGCATCGGACACGATTGAGGAGTTAACTGAAAAATTATATGAACAAACAGAGGCGTTGCGCGAGTCTGTCGAAGCGAACGTTTCGTCAGTGGCCGAACTGAACCAGGCTTCTGCCAAAATAGCTTCTGGAGAATCGTTAACAGCACAAGCCGTTTCGGAATTGATTCTTAAGTATCCTGAACTCGCCTCACAGATCAGGAAGACTACAGACGGTTGGACATTTGAGGGACAAGTGCTTGAAAAGCTGAGGCAAGCTAAGATCAAGAAGGCGATTGACGATCTTAAGGCGGAGCGCGATGCAACCCGAGCGGTAGCATTAGAGAGTTTGAAGCGGGTTCAATTTTACGGGCAGGAATTCGAGGCAATTACAAACTTTGCCGAAGCTCGTGAAAAAATCAAAGACATTGAAAATGGTATTGCGGAGCAACAAAAAAAGATGTCTGCCAATCCGCCATTCGCTAATCTTCCGTCTTCACTCCCTAGCGGACTTGCCGATGCATTAAAAACTCAAAGTGATTTTCTGAATAAAATGGCTGATGATCAGCTCGCTGGAAAGAAACAGCGTGTAAAAGAATTGAATGACGTCATAAAACAATATGCTGGACAATTGCAGTTGAGCAATGACCAAATCGAGGCTATGACCAAACTCCTGAAAGACGACACATTCGGGGTTGAGGATAACAATAAAGCCCGAAAAGAAACCGTGGAGATTATGACTGATCTCCAAAAAGCTATCGAAGGGTACAACAAATCTTTGGAAAAGTTGGACTCCCAGCAGAAGCGTGTGGCGAAATCATCCAAGGAATACTTGGATATCCTTGCACAAAAACGCGAGGCTCTTCTAGCTGAACAGAAATTATACGAGCAAGGTTACAACGATCCATCACAGCTTGTTTCGTCTCAAATGGAGATCACTGCAAGCGGGGCGCCGTCCTCAGATCTCACCAAAATGCTTTCTACTGCGGTAGATCTGGCAAACTCCGGCACGATGAGATACAAAAAAATTGGCGGAGAGTTCACCGGTTCTTTTGACGAGTTCAAACAAAGGGCTTATTCCGATTGCTCACAGTTTGTGCAAGAGATGTTTAAAACGATAGGCGTTCAATTGCCGCGAACTGCTGCGGAACAAGCAAAAGCCGGAACAGCCGTATCCAAAAAGAATTTACAAGTCGGGGATCTCGTATTTTTCAATACAAATGGGAAAGACAATTCTCATGTTGGAATTTACATGGGGGACAGCAAGTTTATTCAGATGGGTACTACTGGGCTAAAGGTATCCGATATGAATAGTAGCTACTGGGCTCCAATGTATAACGGAGCCACGAGAATACCTGGTCTATCTATTGACAACGCGAATCCTACTTCACTAAATGTTTCTCAAGCAAGCAACAATAATGTGAAGTATACCGGAAAATATGCTGCTGAAATCAATGCTGCTGCAAGTCAATACAACGTCGACCCTTACCTTGTTGCCGCTGTGATTCAACGCGAATCATCTTTTGGGGCAAAAGGCATAACAAATGTCATGCAAGTCAATGGCATGAATAATGCGACCGTAAAACAAAGTATTGATGCAGGGACTAAAATGCTTTCCGAACTACTCAAAAAATCCGGTGGAGATGTCGCCATGGCACTTGGCGGATATAACATGGGATCGGGAATCATTGATTGGTTTAAGAAGTCCGGTGGGTATAACAAAGCTGACATGCAGGCTTATTCTGATAAGTACAAGAAGGTTTATAAGAGCAAAGTTTACGGTGACGTTGACTATGTTGAAAAAATCTTGGCTAATTACGCTCCACAGCAAACACAAAGTTCTGCCCCTAGTTATGTACCTACTCAAAAAGAGTTGAAGGATGCAAAAAACACTGCTGATAGTGAAATGCTTCGCATCAGCGATGAACTTTACAATCTTGACGTTCAGGAACTGGAATCCAAGCTAGGGATCAAGGATATGTCCATTGCTGATAAAGAGCTGGCATTCAAACAATCTGAGGCCCGGCAGAAAAATATGAAAAAGGATTCTCAGGAATACAAAACCGAATATGAGCTTCAGCTGAAATTGAAAACCGAAATCCAGAAGCTCATGCAGGAACAGCGTCAAATGATCGAGCAGTCCGGTTTGAAATCAGATGAGTTGATCAATAAGCGGCGGAGCTTGACGGAGAAAATCGGAGATATCCAGTCTGAGAAAGAAGACATGAAGGATCAGTACGCCAGCGATCAGTTCGATACTGCTCAGGCAAATATGGAGGCCCGTGTCGAACGCATGCGTCAACAAGGCCGAACTGAGATGGAAATGACAAAAACGCAGCTCCAGTTTTATCAAGGCCAACTCAAAAATACCGCCTTGACTGAGGAACAGCGTGCCGAATCAGCTAAACAAGTCTATGATCTCACCAAGAAGGTCACTGAGTTGCAATATCAAAACTCTACAGGATGGATTGAAAAGCAAACGGATCAGATGGAGCGACAAGGGAAAACGCAGATGGAAATTTACCAGATGCAATCGGAAGCCTATAACCGTATGCGTAATAATGCCACTTTCACTGCCGCCCAACGTGCTGAAGCAGAAAAGCTATATCAGGAAACATCGAAGAAGCTTATGGAATCCCATTACGACTCCTTTGAAACGTGGGTGAACAAAGAGGTCATCCGCATGGAAATGTCGGGAAGTCAAAAAGTGGACATCATGAAGTGGGAACTTCAAGAGTACCTAAAAATGCAGGCAGATAAAACCTTGTCTGCTCAACAGCAATGGGAACTGGAACAGAAAATTTACAAGCAGCGGGGGGATTTGGACAAAGAATTCTATTCCACTGCTGAAAAACGGATCAATCATTTAAAGGCGATCGGCGAAATGACTACAGAACAAGAACTCGCCGAATACATGAAGCTTCAGGCCGCTTACCTGGAGGGAACCGACCAACGGATGGATGCTGATGAAAAAGTCTATGATCTTAAGAAAAAACTTATGGATGAAATGACTAAAGCAGTTTCAGAGTCGGTTACCAAACAGAAAAAGTTGTTGGATAGTGCCCGAGACGATGAAATTAAACGTATCCAGGATGAAAAAGATGCTTTTACAGCTGCTCAAGAAGCCAAGATCAAGGCCATTGAAGATCAGATCGAAGCAATGGATCGATTCAATGATCAAGAGGACTATGAGCGCCAACGCGCCGAGCTGGTTGAGCG
>RCUO01000877.1_pt1 | contig 12779 bp, 11 predicted proteins | sample 2166161 | NCBI WGS metagenome assembly RCUO01 (sample SAMN09932617, study PRJNA488358) | compost metagenome | feature: garden; material: soil; isolation source: compost soil in cyclohexanecarbonitrile-enriched culture | place: Germany: Experimental Botanical Garden Goettingen | collected 2016-01-27 | reverse complement strand
CGGAGCGCCGCGTGCGGAAGCCGGTGCGCGCCAGGGCGGGCGCGCACGCGGTAAAGAGGCAGGCGGCTGGGACGCGCCTGCAGAGGGCCGCGGACGCAGCGAAGCGTCCGCGGGCAAGCGCAGCGCCTATGACGCAGCTGCGCGCAGAAGCGGGGACTCCGCCGGCCGCAGCGCGGCGAAGCCAAGACCGGGCGGCGGCTATGGCAGCTTCGACGCCCGCAGCAATGCGGCGGCTGCAGATTCTGCAGCCGGAGCGAACGCCGCCGGCAAGCGCGGCGGCAGAGGGGCCGCCGGTTCCAAGGGCGGCCCGAGCAGCGGCTACAGCACCAATGTATCCAGAGGTGCGGAAGCCGGGGGCTTCAGCTACGGCGCATCCAAGGGCGCCGGCTCCGGTGAGGGTTATAACCCGGGCGGGGCTAAAGCCAGCCCGAAACATAGAGCCAATGTGGCGCGCAGCAATGAAGCAGGTGCGTGGAGCGCTTCTCCGCCGGCTAAGGGCGGCAGCTCCCGCGGCGGAAGAAGTGCAGGCGGCGCATCCAAGGGTACCGGCCAGGGCGGCAAAGGCAGCTATGGCAGCTACGGTACCGGCGGCGCCAAAGGCGGTAAAGGCGGCTCCGGCGCTGGCGGACGGAATAGCGGCGGCGGCTCGCGGGGCGGACGCAATGGCGGTTCCGGCGGCTCACGCGGCGGACGCGGCTCATCCAGATAAAGGCGCTTTAATGTACAGATAAATCCTGTTACCATAGGACGGCCTGCTTAACCGGGGCCGTCCTATGGTAACATTTTTTTTGGCATTGATTCCGGCCTAACAGGCCCGGTCGCCGAATCAAAGGCACTTCTGCCAGAGGGCACTCATTACATTAAATTTAACTTTTTGAAACATTTTTGACGTAATGCTTGTCTATAATGAAAATTGTAAATAACGTTTCACCGCAGAGCAGCAGGTTAAGCATTGATAAACCAACTTGAGAGGAAGCAGCAGCATATGTCCAGAACCGCCAAAGTTATTATTTTATTTATAGCCGTTATCGCCGTCGGCTGGGGAATCGGCAAATATACATCACCGTCACCCTCGGCTTCGCAGGAAGAAGGGGCATCTGCCGGTACCGGCGACGGGGTCCTGGCTCCACCGGTTGCTGAGCCGGAGGCATCCGCTGAGCCATCAGCTGTACCGGTTGCTACCCCGCAGGCCACTGCTGCACCGCAGCAGACAGACTCTGGTACAGAGGACGAGCCGTCCGCAGCACCAACAGCCAAGCCGGAGCCGACTGACAAGCCGGCGGCAACGTCCAGACCGGCTGCAACAGCCAAGCCTTCCGGGGGCAGCGGGTCAGAAGGTGCCGAGCTCACCGCCGCAGAGCCGGATAGCGTAACGGTGATGGTCAATAAGCAGTACAAGCTGCCGGACGGATACAAGCCGGCGGATCTGGTGTATCCGGAGGTGCCGTTTCTTTTCTCTGAGAAGATTGAGAAGCGGATGATGCGCAAGACGGCCGCTGCCGCGCTTGAGAAGATGTTTGCAGGCGCAAAGAGTGACGGTATCCATCTTGCCGGCGTGTCCGCCTACCGCTCCGAAAAGACCCAGACCACGCTGTTTAACAACTATGTAAAAAGAGACGGCGAGGACAAGGCCCGTACCTACAGTGCTGTTCCCGGACACAGCGAGCATCAGACAGGCCTGGCGATCGACATTTCAGGCAGTGACGGCAAGTGCGCCGCTGAGAGCTGCTTCGGCGGGACGAAGGAAGCCGAATGGCTGGCTGCCCATGCCGCAGAATACGGCTTTATTATCCGCTACCCTGAAGGCAAGCAGGCGATTACCGGCTATAAATACGAGCCATGGCATGTGCGTTATGTGGGGCAGGAGATTGCCGGAGATATTGCTGAAAGAGGTATTACCCTGGAGGAATATTACGACGCCGTTCCGGTGTCTAACTAGCACGCAGCGGTCCCGGTATCGGGGCCGTTTTTTGGTAAGAGCGGCACCGGCTGGCCTATATGCTTGTCAAGCTGGCCCGGCGCTGATTCCGCTTATCTGATTCCCGCATCCTCCGTTTTTGTGTTCGCACAGCGGTATAAGGTATGATGACATTGACCCATAGCAGCTGAAAGGATGATGAGCCAATGTCGATCTACAGTTTTGCCGCAGCTACACCTTCGGGTAAGGAAGTGCCGCTTAAGGATTATGAAGGCAAGGTGCTGCTGATAGCCAATACGGCCAGTAAGTGCGGGCTTACCCCGCAGTACGGGGACCTTCAGAAGCTGTATGAGCAATACGGGGATAAAGGGCTGGTAGTGCTTGGTTTTCCTTGCAATCAGTTTGCCGGCCAGGAGCCGGGAACAAGTGAAGAGGCTGAGGAGTTCTGCCAGATTAACTACGGAGTGAAGTTTCCTGTATTCGCCAAAACCGATGTTAACGGCCCGGAAGCAAGCCCGCTGTTCGAATATTTGAAGGACCGGCAGCCGGGAACAGGGGACAGCAGTGACATCCAGTGGAATTTCACTAAATTCCTGGTAGACCGCAGCGGTAATGTAACAGCCCGGGTTGAGCCGAAGGAGTCACCGGAGACGATGAAGGGGCTTATCGAGTCCCTGCTCTAATCAGGCAGCGCAGCTGCAATCCATTGTGTTAGTTCAGCCAGCCTTTCCGCACCGGCAGCAGCCGGCGGCGGGAGGGCTTTTTACATTATTAATCGTATAGGCCGGCGGGCATGCTATGAAAATAATCCTTGACGCTTTTCACGGACAATGTATTCTTTGAAGAGGAAACATCAACGTGGCGTTATTACATACAGACATACAGAGCATCTTTCAGGACGGAGTCACCGGCAAGCAGAGCAGGATAATACGGCAGGAGGGTTTTATACAGTTATGAGGTTAATTACAGAGGTAGCAGCGGCAGCGGGAATAGACGGGGAGCATCTGGAATTGTACGGCAAATATAAAAGCAAGCTGGCCCCTTCCCTGTGGGAAGAGGTAAAGCATAAGCCGGACGGCAAGCTGGTGCTGGTTACCGCAGTCAATCCTACCCCGGCCGGAGAGGGCAAGACACTGACGACAATCGGGCTGTCACAGGCGCTGAATGCAGCGGGAGTCCGGGCGGTAGCAGCACTCCGTGAGCCGTCACTCGGCCCCTGCCTGGGCATGAAGGGCGGAGCAACAGGCGGCGGCAAAGCGCAGATTGTTCCTTCCGACGAGGTCAATCTTCATTTTACAGGCGACATTCACGCCGTAACTTCTGCGCATAACCTGTTGTCAGCGATGATTGACAATCATATCTTTCAGGGGAATGCCCTCGGGCTTGATCCGCAGCGTATTGTCTGGAAGCGTGTTATGGATATGAATGACCGGAGCCTGCGGAGCATTGTGACCGGGCTGGGTGACGGCAACGGGACCGTGCGGGAGAGCGGGTTCCAGATTACGACAGCGTCCGAAATTATGGCCGTACTATGCCTGTGTGATGATCTTGCCGATCTGAAAAAGCGGCTGAGCCGCATGCTGGTCGGTTATGATGTGCTGGGCCAGCCGGTTACAGCCAAGGATATCGGGGCTGTCGAGGCGATGACTGCGCTGCTTAAAGAAGCGGTGAAGCCCAATCTTGTACAGACGCTGGAGGGAACACCGGTCATTATTCACGGGGGGCCTTTTGCTAATATTGCCCATGGCTGCAGCAGTGTAATCGGAACCCGCTATGCGCTCAAGCTGGGCGAAGTGGTGGTTACAGAGGCCGGCTTCGGGGCTGACCTCGGTGCAGAAAAGTTCATGGATATTAAGTGCCGCCAGGCCGGGCTTACCCCGGATGCAGCGGTGCTTGTCGTTACTGTTAAATCACTGAAATACAACGGCGGTGTACGTAAAGAGGAGCTGTATGAAGGCAATCGTGCCGCCCTGCTGTCAGGACTGGCGAACATGGAGCGCCATATTGAGAATCTGGGTAAATTCGGTGTCCCTGTGCTGGTAGCGCTGAACCACTTTGAGGGCGATGCGCCTGATGAGGTGAATGATGTGCTGGAAGCCTGCCGCCGCCTGGGTGTGCCTGCGGCAATCTCAAAGGTATGGGCTGAGGGGGGAGCCGGCGGCCTGGGGCTGGCAGCGGAACTGACCAAGCTGCTGGACCGCGAGCCTTCCGGGACGTTTGCTCCGCTTTATGAGGATCAGCTTGATATTCCGTCGAAGATTAACACAATCGTTACTGAAATTTACCGCGGTACCGGAGTGTCCTACTCCCCGGCGGCCAAACGCAGCCTGGCTGTTATTGAGAAGCTTGGTCTGCAGCAGCTCCAGGTATGTATGGCCAAAACACCGTACTCCTTCTCCGACCAGCCGAGACTGCTGGGTGCGCCGGAAGGCTTCACGATGGGGGTACGGGATATTACCCTGTCACTTGGTGCCGGATTTGCTGTTGTCATTACCGGCAGCATTGTTACCATGCCGGGTCTTCCCGCTAAACCGGCTGCTGAAGGGCTGCTGGTCGATGAGGACGGCGTACTGCACGGCCTGGTATAGACTCATCTAAATGAAAAAAAATGAATGCTTCTCCCTGAGCCAGGCGGCTTGCCGCTATGGTATCAGGGATTTTTTTTTGGGGTAAAAATAAATAGGCGCCTATCGCATATACCCGGATTCCTTACACCGCTGCTTCCTGCCGCCAGCAGACATAAACTCCGCCTGATTGGGGAAAATAACATAACCGGAGCAGCATGCTGCTGCAGGTAACAAACCAGAAGGTAATCCAAATTGTGAACAATGTGAGAAAAATCACAATTATACTTGTAATGTGAGAAAAATCACAATATAATCAACGTATAAAGTGAAATTAATCACATACGCAAACAAATATTAAATAAATATGCTTGCCAATTTGGAGGAGGAAGAAATCATGAAAGTAGCAGTCATTGGATGTACCCATGCCGGAACCGCCGCAATTGTTAATACCGCACAGCTTTACCCGGACGCCGAGATTACGGTGTACGAGCGCAATGATAACATCTCATTCCTGTCGTGCGGCATTGCCCTATATGTAGGCGGAGTAGTTAAGGACCCGCAAGGCCTGTTCTATTCGTCACCGGAAAAGCTGGCTGAACTCGGTGTTACCACCAAGATGCGCCATGAAGTCATTAAGGTAGATACCGCCGCCAAAACACTGCGTGCCCGCAACCTGGCAACCGGTGAGGAATTTAATGATACGTATGATAAGCTGATTATGACTACCGGCTCCTGGCCGATTATCCCTAAGCTTGAGGGAATGGATCTGGACGGTATCCTGCTCTCCAAAAACTATAACCACTCGAACACCATTATTGAGCGGGCTGAGCAGGTAAAAAGAATTACTGTTGTCGGCGCAGGTTATATCGGGGTAGAGCTTGTTGAAGCCTTCCAGATGAACGGCAAGCAAGTGACCCTGATTGACGGCGAGGAGCGTATTCTGAGTAAGTATCTGGATGAGGAATTTACAGCTCCGATCCAAAAATCGCTTGAGGATCACGGCATTAAGCTGGCGCTTGGTGAAAAAGTAAGCTCTTTTGCCGGAGAGAACGGTAAAGTAACCAAGGTTATTACGAGCAAAGGCGAGCACGAAACGGATCTGGTCATTCTCTGCATCGGCTTCCGCCCGAATACAGAGCTGCTTAAGGGCCAGGTGGATATGCTGCCGAACGGGGCGATTATGGTCAATGATTATATGCAGACCAGCCTGCCGGATGTATTTGCTGCCGGAGACAGCTGCGCGATCCATTACAATCCGACCGGACAGCATGCTTATATTCCTCTTGCGACCAATGCGGTCCGTATGGGTACACTGGTTGCCCGCAATCTGGTTGAGAACACTATCCCTTATATGGGCACACAGGGAACGTCAGGCATCAAAATTTATGAAGATAATATTGCCGGAACCGGCCTGACTGAAGAAGCAGCCAAGGCAGAAGGTATGGAGGTAGAGAGCGTTATGATTACCGACAACTACCGTCCGGAATTTATGCCGACTGTGGAGGAGGTTCAGCTGAAGGTAGTCTATGCCCGCGGCACACGCCGGATTCTCGGAGCACAGATTATGTCCAAAATGGACCTGACCCAGTCGATCAATACGGTGTCGGTCTGCATCCAGAACCGGATGACGGTAGACCAGCTGGCCTTTATCGACTTCTTCTTCCAGCCGCACTACAACAAGCCGTGGAACTTCCTGAACACTGCCGGCCTGCAGGCTCTTCCCAAGACGGTAGAACGCAAAGAGCCAGTGACCGTATAAAAAATATAAATATAATCAGGACCGGAGCCGCTGAGGCTCCGGTTTTTTTACTCTGTATACATACCGGCGCATGAACTGTTACTGTGTTTTTTTTAACATTCATCTCATTTGTGCTTGTGCTAAATTTGACATGTCAGTGAAAACTTTCACGAAGCGTTTCTTGTGGTGATATTTATCACGTTAATGTGATTAGGATCACGTTACAATGAGATAAAGGAACAAATTTTAAGTAATTTTCAAAGGAGATAGGAATCATGGCATACAACAAACCGCAACAGATTGCCGAGGTAACGGTAGAGAACGGAATCAAGAAGGCCCATAACCCGCTTGCAGCCGTACTAATTCTCGGTTTTCTGGGAGGGGCATTTATTTCACTCGGATTTTTACTTGATATTCGCGTTATAGCGAATGCTCCGGCAGAATGGGGCTCCATCGCTAACTTTATCGGGGCTGCTGTTTTCCCGGTCGGACTGATAATGGTGCTGCTGGCCGGCGGGGAGCTGCTGACCGGTAATATGATGGCTGTGCCGCTTGCTTTTATAGCGAAGAAGATTTCGTTCTGGGACGTCATTAAGAATCTGGTGCTGATTACGCTCAGCAACCTGGCAGGCGCCCTGTTTGTTGCTTATTTCTTCGGTCATGTGGTCGGTCTGACGGCTGAAGGTGTATACCTGGAGAAGCTAATCAGCATGGCTGAGCATAAGATTGATGTAACTTTCGTACAGGCCTTTGTGTCCGGGATCGGCTGTAACTGGCTGGTAGCCCTTGCGGTATGGCTCTCTTACGGAGCAGATAATTTCAGCGGTAAAATCCTCGGTATCTGGTTCCCGACTATGGCGTTCGTAGCCATTGGCTTCCAGCACGTCGTAGCCAACATGTTCCTGATCCCTGCTGCTATATTTGAGGGACACTTCACCTGGCTTGATTATTTCAATAACTTCGTTCCGGTATGGCTCGGTAATCTTACCGGGGGGGCGGTCTTTGTAGCAGCGGCTTATTATATGACTTACCTGCGCAAAGCGCCAGCGGCAGTTAGCCCGGTAGAAGGGGTATCAAGCTCCAGCGTGAAGAAGCATGCCTAGACCGCAATATTAAGATAAGAGAATATAATAAAGACACTGCTAGCGTGTCCGTCATCTCCTGCTTAGTACGCAGACAGGAGAGCGGAACCACCGGCAGTGTCTTTTTGTATCTGAACCTTAAAATTGGAGCAGAAGATAACACAAAATTCGCCGTGCTGATCCGGCTCGGGGGAACGAAACCGGATATCACGGCGAATAAATAGGGAGTGTTTCATATGCTCTATTACCCGGACATACTAAGATCGAATCAGGCTGGTTCGGGTGATTTTCTTTACGCTGGGGTGCAGCCAATATACAATGGACAGATGAGCAGTCTGATCAAAATAGAATGTGAATTCACCTGAAATGTAAAGGAGGACATCAGCCTTGAAGCATAGCAAAGACGGTATATTTCCGGCGGTATGTCCGCTGGACTGCCCTGATACCTGCGGCCTGCTGCTGCACAAGCAGGACGGACGGATCGTAAAGGTTGAGGGTAACCCTGCACATCCCGTTACCAAAGGGGCGATCTGCAACAAGGTGCGGAACATGGCCGGCCGGGTGCATCATCCGGAGCGGCTGATGCACCCGTTGCGCCGCACAGGCCCCAAGGGCAGCGGTGCCTTTGAACAGATCAGCTGGGAAGAGGCAATCACTGAGATTGCCGGACGTTATAAGCAGCTGTCTGCCGAATACGGGCCGGAGAGCATCCTGCCGTATTACTTTTATGGGAATATGGGTGTGCTCAGCGTGGGCGGAATGGACCGCCGGTTCTTTAACCGGCTTGGCGCAAGCCGGCTGAACGCTAAAATCTGCAGCGCAGCCGGAACGGCCGGCTGGGTCTATACAATGGGTATGGACGGAGGGGCCAGTCCGGAGGATACGGTGAACGCCGATCTGATTATCGTCTGGGGCGGCAACATTGTGAGCACCAACATGCATCAGGTTGTGTTTGCGGAGCAGGCCCGCAAACGCGGCGCGAAGATTGTTGTCATTGATGTGCACCGCAACCGGACCGCCCAGTGGGGCGACTGGTTCCTGCCGCTGTATCCGGGGACGGATGCTGCACTGGCGCTTGGCCTGATGCACATTCTGTTCCGCGACGGGCTGACGGATGAAGCTTTTCTGCAAAAGTTTACTGTAGGACATGAGGAGCTGCGCCAGCAGGCACTGGGCTATCCGCCGGAGCTGGTATCAGAGATAACCGGTGTGCCTGCAGCGGACATCGAGCAGCTGGCGAGGCTGTACGGTGAAGCTAAAGTGCCGTATATCCACATTGGCAACGGGCTGCAGCATCATGACAACGGCGGGATGAATGTCCGCAGTATTGCCTGCCTGCCGGCGCTGGTCGGTGCCTGGCTGAAGCCGGGAGGCGGAGCGATTAAGTCCAACGGCGACTACAGCTCTGTTAATTCGCAGGCTCTGGCCCGGCCGGAGCTGCGGAGTAACCCGCAGGCACGCAGCATTAACATGAACCGGATCGGAGAGGTGCTGGCGCAGCAGGAGCAGCCGGTTAAGAGCTTGTTCGTCTACGGCACTAATCCGCTGGTTGTGGCGCCGAATGCCGACAAGGTAAAGGCGGGTTTTGCCCGGGAGGACCTGTTCACGGTCGTGCATGATCTGTTCATGACCGATACGGCGATGTATGCCGATATTGTGCTGCCGGCAACTTCAACCTTTGAAAATACTGACTTGTACAGCTCGTATTGGCATCATTATATACAGCTGCAGGAGCCGGTGCTGGAGCGGCAGGGTGAGTGCAAGAGCAATGTGGAGCTTTTCTCGCTGCTGGGACAAGCTATGGGCTTTGAATCTGAGATCTTCGGCCAGTCTGAGGAGGAGATGATTGCTGAGGCGCTTAATTATCCGGACAATCCGTATTTGAACGGGGTAACGCCAGAGCGGCTGAAGGCCGAGCGGTTCGTCAAGCTGGATATGTCGCCGAAGGCGCATTTTCTGGAGTCGCTGCCGACCCCTTCCGGCCGGATCGAGCTTTACTCTGCAGCCATGGAGGAAGCCGGCCTGCCGCCGCTGCCTGTCTATACACCGCTGAAGGAAGGCTACGACGGAGTACGGCGTCCGGAGCAGGGGGCCAATTATCCGCTGATGTTCATTTCGCCGCCGAACCATAATTTCCTCAATTCAACCTTTGGCAATGTGGAGAAGCATCAGAAGATGGAGAAAGCGCCTGTCCTGCAGATTCATCCTGTAGATGCAGCAGCCCGTGAAATTGCGGATGGTGATGAGATCACTGTGTACAATGGCAGAGGTGTTGTGGAGATTACGGCTATGGTGACGGATAAAATGCTGCCGGGTACCGTAATCAGCCAGGGGCTGTGGTGGGGCGGCAAGGGAAAGAAGCAGCGTGTCAATGTGCTTACACCGGACCGGCTGAGCGATATGGACGGCGGGGCAACCTTTTTCTCGGCTACGGTGGAAGTGAAAAAGCGGGGAAGAGCTTTGGCTGTACCGGATTCTGTCTAGACCTTAGTTCTACACCCTACTGATGAATGAATATTTCTGTGTTTGGATGACGCGATAAAGCGTTGATGCACGAGCTTGCCCATCACCCTGTTTTGGTAAGATACTGGATGAATTGATCACATATAAGTAACAGGGGATGAAAGACAAGCCATGAAGTTTTTGCAGGACTATCCTAGAGAAATAAAAGTATTTCTGATCGCAAGCCTCGTTAATGCGACCGGCAGTGCACTCATGTGGCCGCTGGTAACGATGTATGTATTCGAGGAGCTTGGACGCAGCATGCAGGAGGCGGGAATCGTTATCGCGATCCAGTCGCTCGGAGGAATTGCCGGACAGCTGCTGGGCGGCTCGCTGTATCATAAGCTGGGGGTTAAACGGCTGATTGTCGGTGCTCTGGCCATGAATGCACTTGCCTTGTTCGCACTGCCTGTATCCAGCTCCAACTGGTATTTGTTCATGGTCGTTATGGGGCTGGTCGGTTTGTTCAATTCGATGGCACAGCCTGCCATTCAGGCTTTTGTCGGCTTCCGGTTCTCGGAGCGGCGCGGTGAGCTGTTCAACATTATTTATGTCGCGAATAATATCGGAGTTGCGCTCGGCACGATACTCAGCGGATTTTTGGCGGATATCTCCTATATGCTGAGCTTTGTAATGAACGGGTTAACTTCAGCCATTTTTGCTGTATTTTTCTTGATTTATCTGCGGACAATCACCAGTGCGCCGGTGCAAGAGCATATGCCGAACAGAACACGGACCCGGGAACAGTCAGGCTGGCGGCTGGCCGGCAATACCCGGCTCTACCTGTACATGTCGCTGGGAACCATGTTTCTGCTAATCGGCAACTCAGTCTGGAATACGGGTGTTTCCCCGTTTATTATTTCGGAAGGCTGGTCCAAAAGTCTCTACAGCTTCCTCTGGACGCTTAACGGTATTCTGATCTTTGCCGCCCAGCCGCTGGTCAGTCTGATCAAACGCTGGTTTGCCGGCACCTCCACCTCACAGATGACAGCTAGCGCCGTATTCTATTTAAGCGGCTACGCGGTTATCCTGCTGATGCCGAGCTATACCGGTATGGTGCTGGCAATGACGCTGGCTACGCTGGGTGAGATGCTGATCTCACCGGCAACTCCGGCCTTTATTGCGGATACCGCCGGACGTAACGCCCCGTTCTACATGGGACTCAGCGGGGGAATCGGAGCGGCCGGCAGAGTAATCGGCCCAGCCCTGATGGGCGGCCTGTTTGACCGGGGCGGGCTTGCCCCAACAGGCTGGCTTGCCTGCGCAATGGCGGTGCTGGCCGTGGGCTTCTTTATTATCCACGCTTACGCTAACCGCTCAGCCCGTAATCCGGTGCAAAATGCGGTATAATGGATGAAGCCGGCAACCGGCACAGCGGGAAATGTAGAGAAAAAGGTAAGGCAAGGGGTGGAGGAGCTATGCAACAAATCAATGAAGGCTCGCTCACGATCCGGCCCTCGGAAATCAGGGATGTCCGTGAGCTTATTCTGCTTGATAATATGATCTGGACGGAAGATACGACACCGGGACCGTTAATGTGGCGTTCCCGGGAGGACTACCTGCTGCATGCGCCGCCGGGCTCGCAGCTTGTCGCACTGCAAAACGGAGAGCTGTGCGGCTACGTCGGCTTTGGCTGCCCGAGCGGCATGGAGAGCAACCGGCATGTATGCGAGGTGAACATCGCCGTGTACCCGCAGTTTCAGCGCCAAGGAATCGGCAGACGGCTGATCGGAGCGATCAGGGAGCATGCCGCGGCGAACGGTATCCGCAAGCTGCGGCTGCGCGTGCTGTCAAGCAATGAGCCGGCGCTCGCCTTTTACCGCAAATGCGGATTTCAGGAGGAGGGCCGGCTGAAGGAAGAATTTTACCTGAACGGGCATTATGTTGATGAAGTCTTTATGAGCTGTATGCTGACTGGAGGGAATCAGAATGGAAGTCATTTCGCTTAATGTAGGCAAGCCGGTTACGGTAGATTACCGCGGTAAGCCGCTGGAGACAGGGATTTACAAGCTGCCTGCGGAAGGGCCGGTACGGCTTCACGCTGAAGGCTTCGACGGTGACGGGCAGGCGGATCTTGTGAATCACGGGGGAGTAAACAGGGCAGTCTGTGTCTACCCGATTGAGCATTATACCTTTTGGGAGGAGCACCTCGGCAAACAGCTGGCGTACTCCGCCTTTGGGGAGAATATTACGGTAAGCGGACTGCTTGAGACAGAGGTCTGCATCGGCGACGTATACGAGATTGGTACAGCCCTGCTGCAGGTCAGCCAGCCCCGCTTCCCGTGCTTCAAGCTTTCGCAGAAGCATGGCGCGAATGACATGCCGGCCAAGGTGCTGTCCACAGGCTACAGCGGCTTTTATTTCCGCGTACTGCGTGAAGGCGCGGTTGGTACCGGCGATACTGTTGTTAAGGTCGAGTCCGGTAAGGGTGACTACACAGTAAGACGGGTGCTCAAGGCAATGGAGGTTGGGCGGAAGGATAAGACCGATCTCAAGGAGCTGGCTGAGATAAGCGCGCTTACCGATGAGATCCGCGATGATTTCCGGAAATGGCTGGAGCGGGAGTAGGCCTGGCCGGGTCCCTTACATAGCCGGAATGGGCAGCAAAGCTTCGCAGAAGGGATACAGGCAAGGCGCTGAGCAGAGAGGCCGCGTCTGGCTGAAGCTGCCGCAGGAGGAATGCGGAACGGCAGCGCCCTGCGAAGCTGCCGCAAAACAAGCCTGATGCGGGACAGTCACTGTGCGGGAGAGACTGCGCTTGCAAGAAGCTGCTGCCGGCAGCAGCAAACAAGCCTGGGTGGCTAAGCCCCCAGGCTGTTTGTGTGTGTATGCGGCGGAGGCGCCTAGTGCTGCCCGCTCCCGCGTCAGCTTCAGCCCAGCAGCTTCCACTCACTGCGCAGCAGGCCGTAGACGGCGTGGTTCACATAGCCGTGCGGCAGCTTTTCTGACTGGCGGAGCACACCCTCGAACAC
>RCUO01000872.1_pt1 | contig 12858 bp, 13 predicted proteins | sample 2166161 | NCBI WGS metagenome assembly RCUO01 (sample SAMN09932617, study PRJNA488358) | compost metagenome | feature: garden; material: soil; isolation source: compost soil in cyclohexanecarbonitrile-enriched culture | place: Germany: Experimental Botanical Garden Goettingen | collected 2016-01-27 | reverse complement strand
GCCCAGCTTCCACGCCGCCATCATCAGCGGATAGTTCCACGGCGCGATGGAGGCGACCACACCCACCGGGTCGCGGCGGATCATTGAGGTGTGGCCGTCGAGATACTCGCCCGCCGCCAGCCCGTGCAGGCTGCGCGCGGCCCCGGCAAAGAAGCGAAACACATCGGCCACCGCCGGAATTTCGTCCCCCAGCACGCAGTGCAGCGGTTTGCCGCAGTTCTGCGACTCCAGCCGCGCCAGCGTGTCGGCGTTCTCGTCTATCACATCCGCCAGCTTGAGCAGGCACTCGGCGCGGGTTTTCGGCGTCGATTGTCCCCAGCTGGCAAAGGCCTTGTCGGCGGCCTGAACGGCAGCATCCACCTGTGCGGCAGAAGCTTCGGCGATCTCCAGAATCAGTTCGCCGGTCGCCGGGTTGTACACCGGCTGTTTTTCGCCTTCGCCATTGACCAGTTCACCATTAATCAGCAGTTGAGTTTGCATAGCATTGTCCTGTTGAAATCAACGTTATTTCCCGCTGCCAGCGACGGTCTCGCCTTCGCGGGTTAGCCACCAGGCCCCCAGAATAGGAATGGTCGTTACCAGCATCACCAGCAGCGCCACCACGTTCGTTACCGGCACATCGCGCGGGCGACCGAGCTGATTTAACAGCCACAGCGGCAGCGTGCGCTCATGTCCGGCGGTAAAGGTCGTTACGATGATCTCATCGAACGACAGCGCAAACGCCAGCATCCCCCCGGCCAGCAGGGCCGATCCCAGATTGGGTAGCACCACATAGCGAAAGGTTTGCCAGCCGTTGGCACCAAGATCCATGGATGCCTCCACCAGGCTCCAGGAGGTACGCCGGAAGCGGGCAATCACGTTATTGAACACCACCACCACACAGAACGTGGCGTGACCGAGAATGATGGTGAAAAAGCCCGGCTCCAGATTGATGGTTTTAAACGCCGTCAGCAGCGCCAGACCGGTGATGATCCCCGGTAGGGCAAGGGGCAAAAGCAGCATTAGCGAGATGGCGTTTTTACCAAAGAACTCTCGCCGCCACAGGGCCGCCGCCGCCAGCGTACCCAGCACCAGCGCAATCACCGTCGACAGCGCGGCGATTTTAAGTGACAACGTCACTGACTCGATAATGTCGCTGCGCGCAGCCGCGATGCTGAACCACTTCAGGGTCAGCCCCTGCGGCGGAAAGCTGAAGGCGGCGTCCTCGGTATTAAAAGCATAGATGGCAATGATCAGCAGCGGGAAGTGGAGAAAGATTACCCCGCCCCAGGTGGCTATTTTTAAGAACAGCGGTGCGCGTTCAGAGTGCATCAAACGCTCCCAGGCGCTTCACGAACGCCAGATAAATCGTAATCAAAACAATCGGCACCAGCGTAAAGGCCGCCGCCATCGGCATATTGCCCACTGCACCCTGCTGGGAGTAGACCATCTGCCCGATGAAGTAGCCCGGCGGGCCAATCAGCTGCGGGACAATAAAGTCCCCCAGCGTCAGGGAGAAGGTGAAAATCGACCCCGCCGCAATTCCCGGTATCGCCAGCGGCAGTACCACGTAGCGGAAGGTCTGACGCGGCCTGGCCCCGAGATCCGCAGAGGCCTGCAGCAGCGATGGCGGCAAGCGTTCCAGCGCCGCCTGCACCGGCAGGATCATAAACGGCAGCCAGATATAGACGAACACCAGGAAACGCCCCAGCCCGGAGGTCGACAGCGTGCTGCCGCCAATGCCGGGCACCGTCAGCAGCGCGGTGAGCAGCGGCTCCAGCCCCATCGCCTCCAGAAACCACTGGGCCACCCCGCCTTTCGCCAGCAGCAGCGTCCAGGCGTAGGCTTTGACGATATAGCTGGCCCACATCGGCAGCATCACCGCAATGTAAAAGAAGGCTTTCCATTTACCGCGGGTGTAGCGCGCCATGTACCATGCCATCGGAAAGGCCAGAATCGCGCTGCCCACAGTGACGGCAATCGCCATGGTCAGGGTGCGCAGAATGATGTCGTAGTTGGCGGGTTGAAACAGCGCGCGGATATTGGCCAGCGTCAGGTCGGGCGTCACCGCCATCGTGAAGTCGTCGAAGGTGTAAAAACCTTGCCACAGAAGGGTCAGGAGCGATCCCAGATAGACGATACCAAACCACATCAGCGGGCCAAGCAGGAGCAAGAACAGCCCCAGCGATGGCCGACGCCAGAACAGCGCCGACAGGCGCCCCGACAGCCCGTGCGATGCCGGTGGAGGGGATACGCTCATGTCCATCTCACCTCTCCTCATGCAGCGGTACCATCGCCTCGCGCGCCCACGACGCGGTAACCAGTTGCCCGTTCTCAACGCCCGACACAATCGTTGAGCCGCTGATGTTCGGCTGGCTCACCAGCAGCTTTTCCCCTTCCGCAAGGCGCAGCTCGAAGCGGGTCGCCGCCCCCTGGAACTGCACCGCCTGCACCCGGCCCTGCACCTGGATCTCGCCGCCTGCGTTGAGGCTGATATGTTCCGGGCGCAGCGAGTAACTGCCTGACATGCCGCAGACGCGTCGGGCCAGAGCGTCGCTAAAGACGTTCGAGGTGCCGACAAAGCTGGCGACAAACGGGGTCCGTGGACGCAGATAGAGCTCGCGCGGGGTATCGACCTGTTCGATACGACCGTTGTTAAACACCGCCACCCGATCCGACATCGACAGGGCTTCGCCCTGATCGTGGGTGACGAAAATAAAGGTGATGCCCAGCTCCTGCTGCAGTTTTTTCAGCTCAAACTGCATCTGCTCGCGCAGTTTGAGATCGAGCGCGCCCAGCGGTTCATCCAGCAGCAGCACCCGGGGTTGATTGACCAGCGCGCGGGCGATCGCCACCCGCTGTCGTTGCCCCCCCGACAGCTGGGAGGGTTTGCGCTTTTCGGCAAAGCTCAGGTCGACCCGTTCCAGCGCCTCGCGGGCCTGTGCCTGACGGGTGGTTTTGTTGATCCCTTTCACCATCAGCCCGTAGGCGACGTTTTCGAGGATCGACATGTGGGGAAACAGGGCGTAGTCCTGGAAGACGGTATTGACGTCGCGCTCCCAGGGCGGGAGTTCGCTGGCGTTTTTGCCAAAGATGGTCATTGCGCCGCCGCTCAGCTGTTCGAAACCGGCGATCAGCCGCAGGCAGGTGGTTTTGCCGGAGCCCGAAGGCCCCAGCATGGAGAAAAACTCGCCGTCGCGAATCTGGATTGTGACCCCATCCACCGCACGCACCTCGCCATACAGGCGAGAGACCTCGTTAAATTCTACTGCGTACGTCATAGTCGTTTCCCTGCGCTAGCGACCACCCATGATGGCGATATAGTCCTGAACCCAGCGGTTATACGGAACATATTTACCGTCGCTGGCGGTCGGGGTTTTCCAGAAACTGATCTTGTCGAACCAGGTATAGCCGTTGGTTTCGCAGCCTTTCTCGCCCAGCAGGGTACTGGCTTTACACCCTTCCGGCACCACCGGCAGCGAGCCGAACCACGCGGCCAGATCGCCCTGTACTTTTGGCGTCAGGGACCAGTTCATCCACTTGTAGGCGCAAACCGGGTGTTTAGCGTCGGTATGCAGCATGGTGGTATCCGCCCAGCCGGTGACCCCCTCTTTCGGGAACACGGTGGCAATGGGCTGGTTCTCCGCTTTCAGGGCGTTGGCCTGATACGGCCAGGCGCTGGAGGCGACCACCCCTTCATTTTTGAAATCACTCATCTGGACGGTGGTATCGTGCCAGTAGCGGTGGATGAGCGCATGCTGGTCTTTCAGCACTTTCACCACCGCGGCGTACTGGGCTTCGGTCAGTTCATACGGATCGCTGATCCCCAGCTCCGGTTGGGTGGCTTTGACGAACAGCGCCGCATCGGCGATGTAGATCGGGCCATCGTAGGCCTGCACACGTCCTTTATTGGTTTTACCGTCCGGGAGATTTTGCTCTTTGAACACCACGGCCCAGCTGTCAGGCGGCGTCGGGAAGGTTTTGGTGTTGTACATCAGCAGGTTAGGCCCCCACTGATACGGCGTGCCGTAGACTTTTCCGTCAACGTTAAACCATTCCCCGTTGACCATGCGCGGGTCGATGGTTTTCCAGGCTGGGATCAGCGCGGTGTTGATTGGCTGCACGCGCTTGCCCATGATCAGGCGCAGAGAGGCGTCGCCCGAGGCGGTCACCAGGTCGTAACCGCCCTTCGCCATCAGGCTGACCATCTCATCGGATGTGGCAGCGGTTTTAACGTTGACCTTGCAGCCGGTCTCTTTTTCAAACTGGCTGACCCAGTCATAATTTTTATCGGTCTGGCCACGTTCGATATAACCCGGCCAGGCAATGATATCCAACCGCCCTTCTGCTTTACCGAGTTCTTGTGGGGGCTCCGCCGCCTGCGCAGTCAAAATAGTCATACTGAGCGCGCACAGACTGCTACGGGCAAATTTTTTGCTCATACCTTTTACTCCTGTCGCAATGAAATCTGACGGCGGCCATGCCGGTAGAATATCTCCCACATTAAACGTAGACCGCGTAAATGCGGCGCACCCGGCAGGTACTGGAATTTTCATCAGGTTGTGACCGGGGGCGCATTACCCGTTAACTGGATTATAGACAAGGAGTTAGCGCCAGCGGGCGTTATGCATATTTCCTATGGACGACAATGAAAAACGCCGCAAATACAGTGCGGCGTTTTTAAAAGAAGCAGAATGTTTATTCGGCGGCGATCTTAAGGTGCGGGTAAATACGCGTTATGGTGAGTTAACATCCCGTAAATTATTGCCGCCAGCTGGGCAACCGCCTGTTCTTCTCGCTCTCCCCATGCCCACGAGGTATTAAAGCGGAAAAACGGCGTCCAGGTGTCGGAGGTGGAGAACATCTTCCCCGGCGCAATGCTGATGTGATGCGCCAGCGCCTGGGCGCTAAGTTCACCGGCATCCAGCGGAGCGGGCAGCTCCAGCCATAAGAAATAGCCGCTGTCGCTGTGGTGGATCTTTACCTCGGCGGGCATGTGGCGCAGCAGCGCTTGCCACGCCTGCTGTTTGCGCTCGGCCAGCGTGCGGCGCAAGCGCCGCAGGTGCGCGTCGTAGCGTTTGGTGGCGAGATAATCCACCAGCGCCAGCTGCATCGGTGAACTGGTGGATAAGGTGCTCATCAGCTGTAACTGCTGGATGCGGCGGGCATGTTTCCCGGCGGCCACCCAGCCAATGCGGAACCCGGCCACCAGACATTTCGAAAACGATGAACAGTGTAAGGTCATGTCCGCGCGATCCCAGGCTTTCGCCGGAAGCGGTTTTTCACGCCCATAATAGAGCTCACTGTAGACGTCATCCTCAATCAAGGTGACGTTATGCTGAGTCAGCAAGGCTACCAGCTGCGCTTTTTTGTCGGCGCTGAGCGTAAAGCCCAACGGATTTTGCCCGTTGGTCATCAGCCAGCAGGCCTTGACCGGATAGTCGTTCAGCGCCTGAGCCAGCGCATTGAGGTCGATGCCTTCGTGCACGTCGGTGGCCACCGACAGCGCTTTGAGCTTGAGCCGCTCAAGCGCCTGCAGTGCCCCGTAAAAGCAGGGGTTTTCGACAATCACCCAGTCGCCCGGTTCGGTCACCGCCTGCAGGCTGAGATTCAGCGCTTCGAGCGCGCCCGCAGTAATGACGATTTCATCCGGGGAGATATTCATCCCCTGCTGGGCATAGCGGCGGGCAATGGCGTGGCGCAGATCGACGTTGCCCGGCGGCAGGTTCTCGATAACGCTCATCGCGGTGGCGGTTTTGCTGACGTTCGCCAGCGAGCGGTTAAGCTGCTGTAACGGAAACAGGCGCGGATCGGGAAAGGCCGAGGCAAACGGCACCACCGAGGGATCGCGGCTGGCCTGAAGCACGTCGAAAATGTAGGTGTTGATGTCCACCGCCTCGTCGCGCATCACCTGCGCTGGCGGCATCGGCTGCTGACCGGTGGGACGGGCTGCGACGTAATACCCCGACTGGGGACGCGCCACGATCCGCCCCTGGCTCTCCAGCATCTGATACGCATGACCGACGGTCATAAAGCTCATTCCGCTACTGACCACCTGCTCGCGCAGCGACGGCAGCTTATCGCCGGGTTGCCAGACGCCAAGTTCGATCTGCGAAATGATTTGCTGCGCCAGGCGCTGGTATTTTTTCATGGGGTTCTCCTTGCTGCTCAACATAGTATATCAGCAGGAGAAAAAAGGCAGGATTATTGAACTGTTATAGGTTTGAGAGTTGGTCAACAGGCGTGACGGCGCCTGAAGTGTTACTTACGCAATGCAAACGGAACCTGCATAGCGTGCTGCAGCGCAGCTAAATGGTCGAAGGTGATCATCGACGACTTGCAGAAAATGCATTTCGCGCCGAGTGGATTCTTTTCAGACACGTCGAATGCTGAAGTACGGTATTGCGAGCCATGACAGCACGGGCAACGAAAATGGATATTAGAACTCATGTAAATCTCCTGAACGTAAAAACGTCAAATGCTAATTGGGCCTTATAAGGCGATAGTGGTCTGAGACAAAACTAATCAGAGCGTTCAGAACGTAAAGAAAAGACCCAAGAGAGGCTGCGGAGAGGCACAACGTGTTGAGAAATGCTTTAAGAGACGGCGACAGATATTTTTTTGATTTCAAACCGAAGAATCATTAACGCACGTTATAGGAAAGGAAGCAAGGGTTTTTATGCAGAAACATCATAAAGACACTTTTTTATAACGTGTAGTCGCGTAACGGGGACCTGTAAAATCACCAATATCTATATAACACCATGATTTATAATGTTTATTTATGGCACGTTATGACTGGTTTTCATTGAGGAATCAGTGTTTAGTAACGCCTGTTTTTTACATTAATGGACAAAAGGAGTTTGGCATGGCAATTCCAGCCTATCTGTGGTTAAAGGATGATGGTGGTGCGGATATTAAAGGATCAGTGGATGTTCACGATCGTGAAGGAAGTATAGAAATATTTGGATTTGGTCACGGACTTCATTTACCAACTGACAGTAACACCGGAAAGATAACCGGCACGCGCGTCCATAGCGCTTTGGTGTTTGAGAAAGAATTCGACTCTGCTAGCCCTTATCTCTATAAATCTGTCGCGCACGGTCAAACGCTAAAATCTGCCGAGTTTAAGTGGTATCGAATCAACTACGCCGGGCAAGAAGAAGAGTACTTCAACATGCTTCTTGAAGGAGTAAAAGTCGTTTCTGTCTGTCCACTCATGCACGATGTGAAAAATCCCTCTACTGAAAAACATAATCACCTTGAATCGATATCTCTGCGATACGAAAAAATCACCTGGAAGTATTGCGACGGGAATATCATTTTTTCAGACTCGTGGAATGAACGATGATTCGCTGCACGTTTCATTTGAATGGTGGGCAGATGTCTACATTGAGCTGTCCGGGAGTCGGTTTTTTCCCGGCATATTCAGGGCACGCGGGCGTGAACAGAAATAATTCTGATTCCGTAGCAGTAAAAAAGAAAGGCCCCTTGCCACCTGGGAAATATTTCATAGTTACTCGCACCCGTGGAGGGATTAGATCCCGCTGGCATGACATGTTCAAAGAGTTAGAGAGCGGTTCGAATCGGGACTTATGGTTTGCTCTTTACCGGGATGACGAAACTGTAGATGACACAACGTTTATTGGTAACGTACAGCGAGGGGCGTTTCGTCTCCATCCAGCGGGTAGCTCGGGAATAAGTGAGGGATGTATTACGTTACCTAATCATACGCACTATCATATTCTTCATCAGGCATTACTAAGCTCAGGATCTATGTTAATCACTGCTGAACTCAAAGCATTTGGAACAATACAGGTGTATTGATGAGCCCCAGAAATAGCATTGTCATATGGTTGATGGAATTAACTCTATTATGCGCTATCTATTCTTTATTATGTGCATTTATGCCAGATGTATATCTGTACGACGTTTATACAGATAAATTTGGATTTCTAACCGAGGCTGAATGGTATGACCGGTACATTTTCGCCTTGTCGATATTATCTCTGCTTTTAACTACCCTTCTGATTTGGCTTATCGCCCGTTTTCTACATCGATAAGAACATCTTAAACGTTGCGAGGCATAGCGCCCCGCAACCCTATAACAGCATAATAAAACCCCACCACTTCATCAAACTGTTATATATAAATTCCCCTTTTCTGTCTCTGATACTTAGCGCCCTGGCTCTTTACCATAACAGCCACAACGATTGACCTTGAGGTTGTGCATGTTTGGTTTAGATGCGTTTCATCTGGCGAGGATCCAGTTTGCGTTTACTGTCTCCTTCCACATTATTTTCCCGGCGATTACCATTGGCCTCGCCAGCTATCTGGCGGTGCTGGAGGGGTTGTGGCTGAAAAGCAAAAACCCCGTCTGGCGCTCGCTGTACCATTTCTGGTCAAAAATCTTCGCCGTCAACTTCGGCATGGGCGTGGTCTCCGGGCTGGTGATGGCCTATCAGTTTGGCACTAACTGGAGCGGTTTTTCCCAGTTTGCTGGCAGCATTACCGGCCCGCTGCTGACCTATGAAGTGCTCACCGCCTTCTTCCTCGAAGCCGGTTTTCTTGGCGTGATGTTGTTTGGCTGGAACAAAGTTGGGCCAGGCCTGCACTTCTTCGCCACCTGCATGGTGGCGCTGGGCACCATCATCTCCACCTTCTGGATCCTGGCGTCGAACAGCTGGATGCACACCCCGCAGGGCTATGAGATTGTCAACGGCGTAGTAGTACCGGTAGACTGGTTTGCAGTGGTGTTTAACCCCTCCTTCCCGTATCGCCTGCTGCACATGTCGATTGCCGCCTTCCTCAGCAGCGCGCTGTTTGTCGCCGCCTCCGGTGCATGGCATCTGCTGCGCGGCAACAATACCCCCGCCATTCGCCATATGTTCTCGATGGCGCTGTGGATGACGCTGATCGTGGCCCCTATTCAGGCGATGGTCGGTGATATGCACGGCCTGAATACCCTGAAGTATCAGCCCGCCAAAATTGCCGCCATTGAAGGCCACTGGGAAAACGTGCCGGGCGAGCCGACGCCGCTGCTTCTGTTTGGCTGGCCGGATATGGAGCAGGAGCGCACCAAGTACGGACTGGAAATCCCGGCACTCGGGAGCCTGATCCTCACCCACAGCCTCGACAAGCAGGTTCCGGCCCTGAAGGAGTTCGCGAAAGAAGACCGGCCGAATTCAACGATGGTCTTCTGGTCGTTCCGCATTATGGCCGGGTTGGGGATGCTGATGCTGCTTCTCGGCACGGTGGCCCTGTGGTTGCGCTACAAGCAGCGACTCTACCACTCGCGCCCTTTCCTGTGGTTTGCCCTGCTGATGGGGCCGTCCGGGCTGATTGCGATCCTCGCCGGGTGGGTAACCACCGAAGTGGGCCGCCAGCCGTGGATCGTCTATGGTCTGCAGCGCACCAAAGACGCGGTATCGGCGCATGGCGATCTGCATATGAGCGTCAGCCTGCTGGCCTTTATCGTGGTCTACACCTCGGTGTTTGGCGTCGGCTACAGCTATATGGTGCGGCTGATTAAAAAAGGCCCGCAGGAAGATGAAAGTTTCCCAACAGAAAACGATGGCCGCCCGGCGCGTCCTCTCTCGGCAGTGACGTCTCAGGAGACACCATAATGGGTATCGATCTCTCCCTTATCTGGTTTGTGATTATTGTCTTCGCCACCCTGATGTATATCGTGATGGACGGGTTTGACCTTGGGATTGGCATCCTGTTTCCCGCCATTCGGGATGCCGATGACCGGGATGTGATGGTCAACAGCGTCGCCCCCGTGTGGGACGGGAACGAAACCTGGCTGGTGCTGGGCGGCGCGGCGCTGTTCGGTGCGTTTCCGCTGGCCTACGCAGTGATCATCGATGCCCTGACCATCCCGCTGACCTTAATGCTGCTGGGACTGATATTTCGCGGAGTGGCGTTCGAATTTCGTTTTAAGGCCACGCCCGCGCACCGTCCCTTCTGGGATAAAGCCTTTGTGGGTGGCTCCGTGCTGGCGACGTTCACTCAGGGGGTGGTGGTCGGGGCGGTGATTAACGGCTTCGAGGTGACGGGTCGTGCTTATAGCGGTGGCGCGTTCGACTGGTTTACTCCATTCAACCTGTTCTGCGGCCTGGGGCTGGTGATCGCCTACGCCTTTTTAGGCGCAACCTGGCTGGTGATGAAAAGCGAAAACCCGCTGCAGGCGCGGATGCGCCGGGCGTCTAAGCGACTGCTGCTGGCCCTGCTGGGGATTATCGCGGCGATCAGCCTGTGGACCCCGCTGGCCCAGCCCGCGATCGCCGCACGCTGGTTCAGCCTGCCGAATCTGTTCTTCCTGCTGCCGGTGCCGCTGCTGGTTATCGCCCTCAGCCTGTGGCAGTGGCGCAGCCTGAACAATCCGCACAGCCATCACCTGCCGTTCGTGTTGACCCTCGGGCTGGTGTTCCTCGGCTTTAGCGGGCTGGGGATCAGCATCTGGCCGCATATCATCCCGCCGTCGATCACCCTGTGGCAGGCCGCGGCTCCGCCGCAGAGCCAGGGCTTTATGCTGGTGGGGGCGCTGTTTATTATCCCGATCATCCTTGTCTACACTTTCTGGAGCTATTACGTGTTTCGCGGAAAAGTCCAGCCTGGGGAGGGCTATCACTGATGCAACATTCTGTCTGGAAACGCCTGATGTGGCTGGTCATTATCTGGGGCGGTAGCGTGCTGGCGCTGGCGCTGGTGGGCATGTTCTTCCGCGTACTGATGACGGCGGCAGGCTTTAAATCACACTAAATTCCCTCCTACCAGCCGGGCGATATCGCGTCGCCCGGCTGACAAAAACTGACAAATCCTTTGCGTGAATTTGAATTCCTGAATAATAACCCAACGCAACTATCGGCATGATGGCCGCTCAACGTAACCGGGTGGTGGCAGAATGTTTACAAGAGTGTTATCGGTAGTGTTGCTGACCTGTGCGTTATTTTCCGGTCAACTGATGGCGGGACATGTGGGGCATCATTTTTTATGGGTGAAGAATGTGGAGCAACAGCTGCGCCATGAAGCCGACAGCGATGAGCTGCGTGCCGTGGCGGAGGAGTCGGCAGAAGGGTTGCGCGAACATCACCACTGGCAGAAGTCGCGCAAACCGGATACTCACTTTCGCTAATTAACTGCCCTTACGCTTCGGCAGCGTTTTCAGCAGTTCGTCAGGGCTGACGGACGCGACGATGCTGCCAGGCTGAGGCATTTTGAAGATGTGATTTTTCATCTTGCCAATAACGTGCATTTCGCACGGACGGCAGTCGAATTTCAGGGTTAACACTTCATCCCCGTTAACCAGCTGCATCGGGGTCGCTTTCCAGCTCTTGATGTTGCCTTTCGCCTGCTTTGGACAGAGGTTAAAGGCAAAGCGCAGGCAATGTTTGGTGATCATCACCGGCACATCGCCCTTCTCTTCATGTGCTTCATAGGCCGCATCAATCAAGGTCACGCCATAGCGCTGATAGAACGCCCGCGCCTTATGGTTGTAGACGTTTGCCAGGAACGAAAGATGGGTGTCCGGGTAGACCGGAGGCGGCACACTGACCGCTTTGCGGCTGCCGCGTGGGTAGTTTTCCAGACGCGCGGTATCGAGCATCTCGGCGGTTTCACGGCGGAACTGGTTCAGCAGGCTGTTCGGCACGAACAGCGCATCCGGCAGATTTACCTGAATATCCCGGGCGAAATAAATCGTCTGGCCCAGTTTGGCGACGCCGTCTTTCAGGCTGTTCATCGCTTTCTCAGCGTTGTTCGCCACCTCAAACTGTCCGTCCAGGGTATGCGTTACGCTGATGCCATCTTCGCTGGTCATCGTCAGGATCAGCTGTTCTTCCCAGCCGCCCAGTTCAATATCCACCGCAATGCGACGTTCGCTGGAGGTTTTCTGCAGCGCCTGCTGCCAGTTATGGTCCAGGTTACGGTTCAGGGCCGCGTGGGGACGCGCTTTATACAGGTCGGCCGGCATTTCGTTCGGCCAGACGCGATAGCGGTTTTCAGCGGTTTTTTCTACCGTATTGGCGCGGAAGCCGACAACTTCACGCTTGATCATTACGTTCAGCCCATCGCCGTTCGCCAGCGGCTCGGTGACTTCCACATCAAGAAAATCTTTCGCCACCTTCAGCACTTCACCCACCGGCAGGCCGATAAACTTCGGCGAGTCGAAGGCACCGATATCGTCTTTACGCGCATTCACGAAGTAGTCGGTGCTGCCGCGGTGGAAGGTCTTGTCGGTCGACGGAATAAAGAAGTGCTCGGTACGTCCGGCAGAGCTGCGCGCCAGGTCGCCGCGATCTTCAATAATTGCGTCCAGCATCTGGCGGTAATGGGCAGTGATGTTCTTCACGTAGCTCATGTCTTTGTAGCGCCCTTCAATCTTGAAGGACTGCACGCCCGCGTCGATAAGCTGAGCCAGGTTGGCAGTCTGGTCATTGTCTTTCATCGACAGGAGGTGTTTATCAAAGGCGACCACCCGGCCCTGATCGTCTTTCAGGGTGTACGGCAGACGGCAGGCCTGGGAGCAGTCGCCGCGGTTGGCGCTGCGCCCGGTTTGTGCGTGAGAGATATTGCACTGCCCGGAATAGGCCACGCACAGGGCGCCGTGGATAAAGAATTCGATGGTGGCATCGGCGGCCTGGTGGATGTCGCGGATCTGATTGAGGTTCAGCTCACGCGCCAGCACGATCTGGGTAAAGCCCGCATCGGCCAGGAATTTCGCTTTTTCCACGCTGCGGATATCGCACTGAGTGCTGGCGTGCAGCTCAATCGGTGGGATATCCAGCTCGAGAACCCCCATATCCTGCACGATCAGCGCATCAACGCCAGTCTGGTACAGGTCGGTGATCATCCGCTGCGCCGGTTCCAGTTCATCAT
>RCUO01000870.1_pt1 | contig 12922 bp, 9 predicted proteins | sample 2166161 | NCBI WGS metagenome assembly RCUO01 (sample SAMN09932617, study PRJNA488358) | compost metagenome | feature: garden; material: soil; isolation source: compost soil in cyclohexanecarbonitrile-enriched culture | place: Germany: Experimental Botanical Garden Goettingen | collected 2016-01-27 | reverse complement strand
TCCTCGTGACTCATACGCATACGTCTTTACTTGTACATACAAGCATATGCAATCAAGCGGCCAACTTGTTGGATGAGCATTCAAGAAAAATTCGGAAACAGCTGGAGAGCCCTTGGAACAAGGGTTTTGGCGTAGATGAAATTTTTCGAGAGGATTTTTTGGAGGATAGGCGGGTTGTTACTTGAGCGTGGTCTTGCGCCACACTGGGGCGTTCGGTAACAAGTTGGTGCGCGGACGGAAACGGTCTGAGGGGTAGCACAACATCGCGGGCAAACATGGCCCCCTGTAGGAGCCGAGCTTGCTCGCGATGGTCGTGAAGGATAACGCGTAGAACCAGATGCCCAGCGGCGAATTCGGGTTATTCGCGAGCGAGCTCGCTCCTACAGGGATGGTGTATCAGCGTGCGATGAGTTCGATCACGCAGCAAGCGCCATTGCTGGAGACTTCCAGCAATCCGGTGTTACCGACCAGTTGCAGGCAATCGTGGCGACCCAGTTGCGAAGCGCTGGTACCGACCTTTACTTCAAGCGCATCGCTGATGCTGAAGACCAGCACAGTCCCCGCCTCACTGAAAAACCGCTGCTCGCCCGACAACCACTGCAACCGCGCGGCGTAACGCTGCGGTGCGTAAATGAGGTTGAAATCGCGAATCGCACCGCCGAGCAATGTGCAGGAAACCTTGCTTTCACCGCTGAAGGCAAACGGGTCCAGCGGCAACAGTGGCCGAGTATCCTGGCCATCCACCGTCAGGCTCATGCCGTCACCCTGCAAAACAGTGATCACTCGCTCGTAACCGGCGAAGGTGGAAAACCCGCCCGATTCGCCAATGTCGGCAATCGACAGGCGCCAGCCAAAGCCATCCAGACCGGTGCCGGCATCGCGGGTGATTTCTTCGGTACTGCCGCCGCCGTTCTTCCACGGCATGCGCGGGTAATCCTTGGCGCGTAAAACTTTCAGCTCATTCATTTATGGAACCGACCTTCCAGACGATGACGGGAACCGGGGTGGATCAAGCGGGCGGCGGTCACCGGCTGACGACCGGACCAGGTGCGGCGACGGATCAGCAGGCACGGCTCGCCTTTTTCAATCTGCAGCAATTTGCATTCGGACGACTCGGCCAGGATCGCCTCGACCACGTGCTCGCCTTCGGTCAGCGGCGCGACCTGGTTCAGGTAGGCGTAGGGCGTTTGCAGGGTGAAGTCCTGCTTGAGGTAGTCCGGCGCCACCAGCGCATTGACGAAACGGTCTTCGATTTGCACCGGAATATCGTTTTCGAAATGCACGATCAGCGAGTGGAACACCTTCTGCCCTTCGCGCATGTCCAGGGCCAGGGCGCGCTCGGAGCCGGCGGCCTCTTCTTCAAGGGTGATGACCTTGCAGGTGTGGCGATGACCGCGAGAGGCGATTTCGTCGGCGATGTTGTGCACTTCGAACAGGGCGGACTGGCTTTTCGGCTCGGCGACGAACGTGCCGACGCCTTGCATGCGCACCAGCAGGCCATCGGCGGTCATCTCGCGCAGGGCGCGGTTGATGGTCATGCGGCTGAAGCCCAACTGGCTGACCAGCTCGCTTTCCGACGGAACGCGGTAGTGCGGCGGCCAGTTTCCACTGTCGATTTGCTGGGTGATCATCTGTTTGACGCGGGCGTACAAGGGCGCCGGACTGTCGCCCATGTTCGCGGCCAACGGGGAGACTGGAGGCGGAGTCGGCACGGTTGATCCCTGTTCATTGGTGAAAGTGGCTAGCTTGCCGGAGTTTACCGGGCAGGCAAACGTCTGTATATGTATATACAAATAACACACGATGGGGTGCTGAACCATGTCCGCCTTCTTTGCCGAACGCGCGCTGCTGCCTAACGGATGGGCCAACAATGTACGTCTTGAGGTCAGCGCCGACGGCGTTTTGACCCATATCCAGGCCGATTCCCATGCAGATGGCGCCGAGCGGTTGAGCGGTCCGCTGCTGCCTGGCATGCCGAACCTGCACTCCCACGCCTTCCAGCGGGCCATGGCCGGGCTGGCGGAAGTGGCGGGAAATCCGAACGACAGTTTCTGGACCTGGCGCGACCTGATGTATCGCCTCGTCGGAAAAATCAGCCCGGAACAACTCGGCGTCATCGCCCGTCAGCTGTACATCGAAATGCTCAAGGCCGGTTACACATCGGTGGCGGAATTTCATTACGTACACCATGACATCAGTGGCCAGCCTTACGCGGACCCGGCCGAACTGGCCCTGCGTATCAGCCAGGCCGCAGGTTCCGCGGGTATCGGTTTGACCCTGCTGCCGGTGCTCTACAGCCACTCCGGTTTCGGCGGCCAGACTCCGAACGAAGGTCAGCGTCGCTTCATCAACAGCACCGAAAATTACCTCAAGCTGCAATCGCGCCTGCAACCGCTCCTGGCGCAGCAGCCGGCGCAGGCCCTGGGCCTGTGTTTTCACTCGCTGCGCGCGGTCACGCCGCAACAGATCAGCGAAGTGCTGGCCGCCAGCGACAAACAATGCCCGGTGCACATCCACATCGCCGAGCAGCAGAAAGAAGTCGACGACTGCCTGACCTGGAGCGGTCGTCGTCCGCTGCAATGGCTGTACGAAAACGTCGAAGTCGACCAGCGCTGGTGCCTGGTCCACGCGACCCACGCCAACCCGGAAGAAGTCACGTCGATGGCCAGGAGCCGCGCCATCGCCGGCCTGTGCCTGACCACCGAAGCCAACCTGGGCGACGGGATTTTCCCGGCGGTGGATTTCCTCGCCCAGGGCGGCCGCATGGGCATCGGTTCCGACAGTCACGTGTCATTGAGCGTGGTGGAAGAATTGCGCTGGCTGGAATACGGCCAGCGTCTGCGTGACCAGCGGCGTAATCGTTTGTACGGCGCGGATCAGCCAATGGTCGGCCGCACGCTGTTTGATGCCGCGCTGGATGGTGGTGCCCAGGCGCTGGGGCAGCCGATTGGCGCCCTGGAAGTCGGCAAGCGCGCCGACTGGCTAGTGCTCGATGGCAACGACCCGTATCTGGCAACGGCCAGCGGCGACGGAATTCTCAACCGCTGGTTGTTTGCCGGCGGCGATCGCCAGGTGCGGGATGTGTTGGTCAATGGCCAGTGGGTAGTGCGTGACGGGCAGCATGCCGACGAGGAAGAAAGCAGCCGCGCCTTCACCCAGGTACTGCGCGAACTCCTGGGCTGACACAAAACAAAAATGTGGGAGCGGGCTTGCTCGCGAAGGCGGACTGTCAATCAACATCTCTGTTGAATGTGACACCCTCTTCGCGAGCAAGCCCGCTCCCACATTTGGATATGTGCCGACAGTTAGTTCGAGGTCTCGGCCATCTGCTTTTCCGAGGCCCGCCAGATCAGCCGCGTGGTGTCGTACCCCTGCTGACGTGCCTTGCTCAGCAACTCCTCACGCACCACACCGTTCACGGTCGGCGTGCGCGACAACAGCCACAGATACTTGCGGCTCGGGTCACCGACGATGGCGGTCTTGTAGTCATCGCTGACGTACAGCACCCAGTATTCGCCCTTCGCCGAACCCGGGATCAGCCTGGAAAACCAGGTATCGAACTCGACCCACAGCTTGTCGCTCTTGCCGGGCACCTGTGGATAAGCCGTGCCCTTGACCTCTTCCCATTGCCACTGTGCCGTCAGGCAGCGGTTCAGCACTGCGAGGTTGCCGTCGGGCTTGAGCGTGTAATGGGCTTCGGACTGCGCGCAGTCGCGCTGGAAGTACATCGGCATACGAGCCAGCTCGTACCAGGTGCCCTGGTAGCGCTTGAGGTTGACGCTATTGACCGTCTTGGGGGCCAATGGGTCCTGGCCAGACGTGGCACAGCCGGCCAACACCAGGCCGGCAAAAAGGATGATCAATAACCGCTTCATTATTTTTCTCCCGTGGGCGATCGCCCCGGTTTACTTCAGGCCTTGGCCGGAAAACATCAGCACTTTGTCACCGGCGAACTGCACGCTGATAAAGCTGTTCTTGTCGCCCCAGGTGCAGCTGGACATGCCGAGCGCGCCTGAACAATCGGCGGGTTTGCCCAACAGGGTCTCCACATCGGCCTTGGCCATGCCGGCGGAGAGCTTCGAGTAGTTTTCCTGATTGACCTTGCTGCAGGCAGCGAGCAATACGCAGAATGAAAGCAGGGCGATGGAACGCAACGACATGGTGAAACTCCGGGGGCGTAGGGGATTGGCATGGCTGCCAAGCTGAAGCTTAGAAGAGAAAACCCCTGTCTGGTTCCCTGCCCGGCAGGCTATTTATCGGGCCACTCGTCTGCCTTTTGCCGAAAATCAGCCACTTTGCCTGTTTACCGGGCATTTCGTCGTTTTTCAGAGAATTCGCCTAATCTTTGGCGCCGTTCAGTCGACATAAATGCAACGCAAAGCCACGTCAGTGGCATTTGCTCCCTCATTTTGTAGAACAGCCCCTCTGCGGTAGCTCATCCATGACCAGAAACATGAAGTTCAGCCACAAGATTTTGCTGGCTGCCGCCCTCGTGGTGGCCGTCGCATTCGCTTGTTTCATCCTGTTCAACGACTATCGCCAACGCGAAACCTTGCGCAACAGTACCGAAGCCTCGATGCAGGAACTCGGCAGCCTGACCACCAGCAACATCCAGACCTGGCTGGAAAGCCGCATGCAATTGCTGCAGTCGATGGCCCAACAGATCAACGCCGACGGCAATGCTCCCGCTGGCCTGAAACGAATCATCGACCTGCCCGCCTACACCGGTAACTTCCAGCTGAGTTACTTCGGTGGCGCCGACGGCGTGATGTTCTCGGTCCCGGCGGGCAACCGCGCGGCGGACTACGATCCGCGCGCCCGTGGCTGGTACAAGGCGGCCAATAGTGCGCAACAGACCATCGTCACCGAACCCTACATCGCCGCCTCCTCTGGCAAGCTGGTGATCACAGTCGCCACCCCGGTGCAGCACCTGGGCCAGATGATCGGTGTCGCCGGCGCCGACATCGACCTGTCCAGCGTCAGCGCGATCATCAACTCGCTGAACTTCGGCGGTCACGGCCATGCGTTCATCGTCGGTGCCGACGGCAAGATCCTGATTCACCCGGACAGCAAGCTGGTACTCAAGAACCTGACCGAGGCCTACCCCAACGGCGCGCCGAAAGTCAGCCCGGGCATGAAGGAAGTCGAGATCGACGGCAAGCGCCAGTTCATCTCATTCACCCACGTCAACGGCGTGCCATCGGCGGACTGGTACGTAGCGCTGGTACTCGACCAGGAAACCGCGTTCTCGATGCTCAGCGAATTCCGCACCTCGGCGATCATCGCCATGGTCATTGCGGTGGTGATCATCATCGCCCTGCTGGGCATGCTGATCAGCCTGTTGATGCAACCGTTGCTGACCATGGGTCGCGCTATGCATGACATCGCCGAAGGCGAAGGTGACTTGACCAAACGCCTGACCATTCACGGCCACGACGAATTCGGCGCGCTGGGGCTGTCGTTCAACCGCTTCGTCGAACGCATTCACACCTCGATCATCGAAGTGGCCTCGGCCACAGGGCAGGTCAACGAAGTAGCGCTACGCGTAGTGGCCGCGTCGAACTCGTCGATGTACAACTCCGACCAGCAAGCCTCGCGCACCAGCAGCGTGGCCGCGGCGATCAACCAGCTCGGTGCCGCCGCCCAGGAAATCGCCCAGAACGCCGCCCTCGCCTCGCAGCACTCCAGCGATGCCCGCAGCCTGGCCGAAGACGGCCAGCAGGTGGTGGATAAAACCATCGCGGCGATGCAGCAGTTGTCGGCGAAGATCAGCGACTCGTGCGGCAACATCGAAACCCTCAACAGCAACACGGTCAACATCGGGCAGATCCTGGAAGTGATCACCAGCATCTCCCAGCAGACCAACTTGCTGGCACTCAACGCCGCCATCGAAGCGGCCCGTGCTGGCGAGGCCGGCCGTGGTTTTGCCGTGGTGGCCGATGAGGTGCGCAACCTCGCTCACCGCACCCAGGACTCGGCGCAGCAAGTGCAGACGATGATCGAAGAGCTGCAAGTCGGTGCCCGGGCAGCGGTGGGCATCATGACCGACAGCCAGCGCCAGAGCGAAAGCAGCGTCGGCATCGCCAACCAGGCGGGTGAACGCTTGGGCAGCGTGACCCAGCGCATCGGGGAGATCGATGGCATGAACCAGTCGGTGGCCACCGCGACCGAGGAACAGACCGCCGTGGTGGAGTCGATCAACGTCGACATCACCGAAATCAACACGCTGAATCAGGAAGGTGTGGAGAACCTGCAGTCGACCTTGCGTGCGTGTGCCGATCTAGAGCAGCAGGCGGCGCGGTTGAAGCAATTGGTTGGTAGCTTCAGGATTTGAGGTGATGTAGCGGGCCTCTTCGCGAGCAAGCCCGCTCCCACAGTGGATCTGTGTCGTTCACGAATCCCTTGTGGGAGCGGGCTTGCTCGCGAAGACGGAATCAGCCGCAAAGAAGAGCTAGAAGCTTGATCCAGGCTTCGACAGAAACGCCAACTCCTCAGCCGTAGACTCCCGCCCCAACACCGCATTGCGATGGGGAAACCGCCCAAACTGCGCAATTACCCTCTGATGCCGCTCGGCGTAATCCAGGTAATCGGCAAACAGCGTTCGGTCACCTTCAGGCTGCTGCGCCACCAGTTCGATATAGCGCGAGACACCTTCGTTTTGCACCGCGAGGTTTTCGCTGTGCTCGAACACCAGATAGATGAACACCCGCTGAATCGGCTGCAACTGGCGATCGAAATCCGCCGCAATACCTTGGGCTACCAATTTCTGTGCGCGGGAATCGCCGGAGAATGCTTTGGGAGTATCGCGAAAGATCATTCGCGGGATTTGATCGAGCAACAGCACCAGGGCCAGCCAACCTTCTGGACATTGCATCCACTCGGTCAATCCGCCGGCCAGTGCCTGCTCGGCCTGGCCCCCGAAACGCTCACGCGCTTCGAGGTCCTGGCTGTCGCGCTTGCCAAACCACAACTTGCCCTTCTGCGCCGCCACTTCCTTCGCTGACCCGAAACTTCCGAACCACCAATCAAGCAACGGCTGCCAGGGCGCGGTCATGGTTTATTCCTTGTGGTAAGCCGTGACGCGGGCAACTTCTTCTTTCGAACCGAGGAACACCGCAACACGCTGGTGCAGGCCTTCCGGCTGGATGTCGAGGATGCGCTGGTGGCCGTCGGTGGACGCGCCGCCCGCTTGTTCCACCAGGAACGACATCGGGTTGGCTTCGTACATCAGACGCAGTTTGCCTGGCTTGGATGGCTCGCGGCTGTCGCGCGGGTACATGAACAGACCGCCACGAGTCAGGATGCGGTGTACGTCGGCAACCATCGCCGCGACCCAGCGCATGTTGTAGTTCTTTTTCAGCGGACCTTCTTCACCGGCCAGCAACTCGCCAACGTAACGTTGTACCGGGGCTTCCCAGTGACGCTGGTTGGACATGTTGATCGCAAATTCCTGGGTCGACTCAGGAATGGTGATGTCTTCGTGGGTCAGCACGAAGCTGCCCATTTCGCGGTCGAGGGTGAAACCTTTGACGCCGTCGCCCAAGGTCAGTACCAGCATGGTTTGCGGGCCGTAGATCGCGTAACCGGCGGCAACCTGCTGGGTGCCTGGCTGCAGGAAGGCTTTTTCGTTCAGCGGCTCGTTCTGGCTCAGGTATTCGTTCGGGCAACGCAGTACCGAGAAGATGGTGCCGACCGGGGCGTTGATGTCGATGTTCGACGAGCCGTCCAGTGGGTCGAATACCAGCAGGTACGCGCCTTTCGGGTATTTGCCCGGGATCTGGTAGGCGTTGTCCATTTCTTCGGACGCCATGCCGGCCAGGTGACCGCCCCATTCGTTGGCTTCGAGCAGGATCTCGTTGGAGATCACGTCGAGCTTTTTCTGCACTTCGCCCTGGACGTTTTCAGTGCCCATGCTGCCCAGAACGCCACCCAGGGCGCCTTTGGACACGGCGTGGTTGATCTCCTTGCAGGCACGCGCCACCACTTCGATCAGGAAGCGCAGATCGGCAGGAGTGTTGTTGCTGCGGGTCTGCTCAATCAAATAGCGACTCAAGGTAACGCGGGACATGGAAGGCTCCGGTGGAATGGGGGGGCTAAAAACCCGCGCAGTTTAACGCGAGTCGGGGCGCATTTCCTCCTATCAGACGTGATCGGCCAAAGAGAGTTCATGTGCGGGGATGAGCGTAGTAGGAAATGGGCCGCGCGTGGAGCTCCAATGGATAGCAGATTTCGATATCTTTGGTGATCGGTAGTCCGTATTCGCGAGCAAGCCCGCTCCCACATTGGACCAGCTGTGCACACACCATTTGTGCCACAAAGCAGATCCAGTGTGGGAGCGGGCTTGCTCGCGAATGGCGCGAAGCGCCAGCCTTCTTCAGGATTTGACAGAGGGCTTGCGCAGCAAGCTGAACGCCATCGCCGCCAGGAACAGGACACTGAGCAACAACACCGCCCACAAGCCGAACTTCTTCCAGGAGATGTCCGTCGTCGCCAGCGTTTTCTCTGTCGATGCATTCGAAACCACCGCCCCGACATCCACAATGGCCCTGCCCAAGGTCGCGAGCTTCGCCGGGCTGTAATCCGGAATCAGCGTCGACAGCGGCAAGTTCGCCGCCTTCGCCGTCGAATTCCCCACGACCAGCGTGTAAGGCCCAGGCCCGCGCGCCAGGAACACCAGTTGTGTGGCACGCACGGCATACTTCAGCGTCGGCGCCCGATCACCCAGGCCGCCACCGCGTTCGTCCACGGTCAGCTTCAATTGCTGGACGATTTGCCCGGACAACTGCAATTCGTTTTGCACCACATCCTGACCGTTCTGGGCCAGGCGATAGAGCAAACCGCTGCCCAACGACTGCCATGGCAGACTGCTGTCGCGACGGCCGGCCAGGCTCACTGGCGCCAGGCTGTTGGGCTGGCTCAACTCGACCTGCACCCGCTCGACATTCAGCCCCATCGGCAACTGCCAGGTGTATTCACCCGCCTTCACACTGCTGCCGGTCAACCCTTGGGACCAGACCAACGGCAGCGGCAGGCTGCGGGTACTGGCGCTCTGTAGTTGCGCCGAAGTCAGTGTCGGTGCCGAATGCGGCGTGATCCACAGTAACCGCAGGTAGCGTGCCGACTGGCCCGGCAGGTTGACTTCATGCTGTTCGACCCGCTCGTCGGAAAAGGTCAGGCGCGCCACCTGCCCTTCGCCCCAGGACTGCCAATGCTGCAAATCGTCGCTAGCTTCGATGGTGAAACGCTGGAAGCCGTCGCGCTCGCTGCTCCAGTCCAGAACCAACTGCTGCAACGGCGCCTTGATAGCCGAAGCGTCGAGCAACCAGCCGCGCAGCTCTTCCTCACCCGCCTCCAACTGACTGGAGGGCTGCACCTCGACCAATGTGCCGTTGGTGCTCGATTGCACCCGCACGCTCGGCGCGGTTTCAGTGGCGTCCACCGAGTTGTACAGCGGAAACCATTTCACCTCGGTCAAGGTGCGCGCTTCATTGCTCCGCGCCGTTTCCCGGGCCAGGGCATACGCCTGAACTTCGCCCGCCGCATTGAACACACGCACATCGCTCAGGTCGGCCTGCCGTGCATTCAGTTGTACGTTCAGGGGCAGCTCAAGGCGATACCAGGGCCCTTCGCCCGTCACCGACAAAGGCACTTGGGTGGTGAAGTCCGCCGGTTTTTCCTGGGCAACCGCCGACAACACTACGCCCATGGCAACAGCGCCCAACCAACCCAGGTTCAGCTTCTGACTCAAGACGACACTCCTTCGGATTCCGGGACCGGTTTCTCGACATCCGGCACAGCTTCGGCACGCTTGGGCGGCAGCGGGGCGAAATAGCCCACCACCAGCAGCAACACGCCGACACCGATAAACGACACGATCCGCGCCAGCCCGCCGCGATTACTCAATTCGACAAAGAACAGCTTAGCCACGACCACACCTATCAAGGCGGCGCCGATCAACCAGACTTCGCGGTGGCGACGCAAATGGCCACCGATCATCAGGCTCAGGGCCATCAAGGTCCAGACGATGGACAACCCGGCTTGCACCCGCATCGACGCCAACAACAGGTCCAGCTCGAACGGCACCCCGCTCCAATGGTGCGCCGTACGCATTACCAATGCCGTAAAGAACACGAACAGCGAGGCACCTGCGACCCCTTGCGTGGCGATGGCGGCGTAATCCTTGTGCAGCGACAGTTGTGTCATGGCGCTGCGGGACCAGACATAGATGCCGAACAGCGCGAACAACAGGCCCAGCTCCAGCGGGTTGATCAATGGCACGTAGGGCAGTGGCTCGGCGTTGCCGTCACTGGCGACATTCGCCAGCCAGAACCAGCCGAGCATCAGCAACGCCAGCGGCGCGGCGGCGTATACACGGTATTCCCTCGAGTACGCCGCCACCGGCCACGGCCACGCGCGAGGCGCCGCCATCAGAACCAGATACAGACTTGGCAGAATCGCCCAACCCAACCAGCGCCAAGCGTTGTATTGCTCGGACAACACCAGCAAGCCATAACGCAGCTCCAGCGCCAGCACCCCCATCAACAGCCAACAGCCGAGCACATGGGCGACACTCGTCACGCGTGCTGGCAGCATGGGCGCCAGGCGTCGCAGGGACATGAAATGCACCACGAACACGGCGGCCCACGCCAGCCAGCCGACGTCGGCCGCCGGGTGGTAACGCGAGTGCCAGGCCGCCAGCAGCACCAGCGCCGCCGCGGGAATCAACACCGTACCGAGCACCCCCAGTGATGGCCATTTCAGGCGCAGCGCCAACACCGCCCACAGCGCAACACTCACAGCTGCGACGCTCAACAACAAAGTCGCCTGCATCGGCAGCGACGCAAAATGCAGCACTTCGATGACCCAGGCCAACGCCCACCAGCCCGCGCCCCACACCAGCAACGCCTGGGACAATCGCAACAGGCTCAGCCCTTCGAATGCTTCGGGCGAATGACCCATCTGCAGACGCCAGGCCCCGACCATCGCTGCCAGCCCCAACACCAGCGGCGCCCAGAATCCGGCATGAGCCAGGGGACTCAGCCCTTCACTGAACAGCGGCCCCGTCGCCAGGAACAGTGCACCACCCAACAGTTGCACAGCGAGCGCGGTGAACACGAATGTGCGCGATGGCAGGCGCAAGCCAACCAACAACGTCAACGCCCCGGCCAAGGCCCAACCGATCACCGTGCCGTGGCTGAAGAAAAACAACGGCGCCAGCAAATAGAGAAACGCCAGCCCGAGGCACGCCAGGACTGGCAGGCCTTTTAGCTCCCAAGGCCTGATCTGCTCCGGCAAGGCTTTACGCAACTGGTAGAAGCTGAACAACAACGCAATGCCCAGTAACAGCGCGCCTAGCGGTACACCACCGAGCAGGCTGCTCTCGCTGTTGTGCAGCTCGCTGAGAAACACCAGCGCCGAGCCCAGTTGCAGGAGCAAGGCAAACGCCCGGGCCAGGGGCCTTTGCTGGCGAAGGCCGAGCCAGAAGATCCCCGCGCCCTCCACCGCCCACGCCGCGGTCGTCCAGCGTGCATCGAGCCCCAGCGGAATCGCCAGGCTGGTGAAGATCACGCCCAAGGCCAGGCAGGTTTCCCCCAGCAACAGCGTGCGCCCGGCCATCAGCCAACGGGCAAGTCCCATGTAAATCATGCCCAGCGCCAAGGCACTGAACGCCGCAGCGAACTCCAGATGCTGCACCAGGGCGAACTGCAAGCCGAAACCCACCAGCGGCGGACCGAACAGCAGCGTGCCGTCGACGTAGTCGCCCTTGCGCGCCGACCATTGCAGCAGCGATTCGCGACTGCTCTCTGCCGGTGCATCGCTCATTTCCAGCAGCCTGCGCCGGGCGAACAGCAGACCAATGGCCAGGTACATCAGGAAAAACAAAATCAGAAACGGCTCGGTGCTCCACAACTGCTCCGGCGAGTAGGAACGCAGGCCCCAGGCGAAACCGATGCCGAAGGTGCCGCTGAACCCGATGACATTCAACAGCCGCCAGGCCTTGAACCAGGCGATGGCGAAGATGCCGGCGTTGAGCAGGGCAAAATAGCTGAACAGCGCGACGTGGCTGCCGGCGCCGGTGGAGGCCAGCAGCGGCGCGGCGAATCCGCCCAGTGCGGCCGCGGCGGCCAACCCCAGGGAGTCCTGGGTAATGGCGAGAATCGCCGAACAGACTGTCACCGCCACCAGCAGGCCAAACCCCGCCGTGGGATCGAGCAGCGGATGCAGGCGCATCGCGGCAAACACCGTCAGGTACAACACGGCGATCCCGGCCCCTTGCAGGATCAACGCATAACTGCTGTTGCGCGCCCGTAACCACCAGCCTAGCCCGAGCAACCCCAAGGCTGCCGCCGCAACGCCTGCGTACCGCAACTCAACCGGCACCACCACGCCTTCGGTGGCATAGCGCAGCAAAAAGGCCAGGCCGAGGAACAACAGCACCACGCCGACCCGCAACACGGTATTGCCACCGAACAACCAGGCTCGGGCACGGCTGATGGCGCGATCGATAAGGTTCGGGCCACGCGGAGGGACAGGTGGTTGTGCCTGGTGAGCGATCGGCTCGGGCTTCCAGGCATCGGCGGGCTGCGAACGGTTGGTTTCGGTGGCCGCTGCGGCGATCGGCTCGAGTTCGGGCGGCAGCTCCCAGACCAACTCCGGGGCTGCGGCAGGCGCTTCATCGAGGATGGTTTCAGGTGAGACAAGTGGCTCGCGGGTTTCCGGCGCCTTGACGCCCGATGCTTCGAGCAGCGCCAGCCGTTGCTCGACCGCCTGCAGCGCTACCTGCGCCTGTTCCAGCAAACGCTGCTGCTCGACTGCCTGCGAGTCCATGCGAGCCATGCGAAGGGCCTGGCCGATACCCAATCCGAATAACGCGCCCAGCAGCGCATCGCTGAATGACTCGTCGAGTATCCAGCCGAGCACC
>RCUO01000869.1_pt1 | contig 12975 bp, 16 predicted proteins | sample 2166161 | NCBI WGS metagenome assembly RCUO01 (sample SAMN09932617, study PRJNA488358) | compost metagenome | feature: garden; material: soil; isolation source: compost soil in cyclohexanecarbonitrile-enriched culture | place: Germany: Experimental Botanical Garden Goettingen | collected 2016-01-27 | reverse complement strand
ACGCTTTAGCGCGGACATATGCAGCATATGGACATACGCAGCTTAGAGTGTAGATAATGGGAATTTGCTGAGGAGTTAAAAGGAAAGATCCCTACTCTAAAAAATAGGCGGGAACTGTCACCTCTTAGGCGAATGCACATACTATACAGCATGCAGTTAAGAACGAGGTTGCTACAAGAAGTGACCCCAAGGAGGAGACAGCGTGGCCGTCATCAAAACGAACTCGGAAGATGTGAAGGTGCTGGCGCGGTTGATGAGAGCGGAAGCTGAGGAAGATGGAGATCTCGGCATGCTCATGGTCGGCAATGTTGGCGTCAACCGGATTCTTGGCAATTGCTTGGACTTTAATAACATTCGGAATGTGAATGATATGGTCTATCAAAGTCCTGGAGGTTTCGAAGCGCCGCAGAAGGGATACTTCTATCAGCGAGCCAGAGAAGCAGATATCCGTCTAGCCAAACGTGTAATTGCTGGTGAAAGAACCTGGCCAGCTACCAATGCTTTGTGGTTCTTCAGACCCGCAGGTGATTGTCCTGCAACCTGGTATAACCAACAAAACACTGGCCGCTTCAAAGCCCATTGCTTCTTTACTCCGACCGGAGAAGATTGCCCGACTGTATTTATCGGCAATTAGCATGGTAACTGTGCAAAGAGAATTACTCAATAAAATGAGTAATTCTCACAGAAAGTTAGTGTGAGTTTCATTTGTGTCCAAAGGAGTTTATGCTCCGATAAACATTTAGGAGGTTTCAGTAAATGATCGTTCAACCTTACCGCCCCGTAACTTATACCATCGGTAGTGTCTCTTCTTCAGGTATGCCAATGTCTTCCGGAATGCCGATGTCATCAGGAATGCAAGGCATGGGCAGCATGCCACCTCAAGTAAGCAGTGGTAGTCCAATGACGCCAGGGGGAGTAGTAGTTCAGAATCCACCACAAACGTTCGAACAATCCTACATCGAGAATATTTTCCGCCTGAATTTAGGAAAAGTAGGTACGTTTTATTTTACTTATGAGAACAACAAAGACTGGAATGCCAAAGTTTACAAGGGTGTGCTGGAAGCGGCAGGCCGTGACCACATTATTATCAGTGACCCTGCGACTGGCCAACGCACCGTCTTACTTATGATTTATTTTGATTATGCTACCTTCGATGAGCCCCTTACTTATCAATACCCAGGTGTAATTGGCAATCCTCCAACGATGAGAAATTGTCGCTAAATGTAATCCATCTTCGATGAGAAGAACTCCAACGCCAAACGGTTAGGAGTTCTTTTTATTTGTGATTAATTTATGGAATAATCTTGATAATCACTGCCCATTTTTTTTCGAAAGGACACGCATGCTTGCGGTTTGCCCCAATATATTAATATAATAAAGTATATATTCAAAAACGTGATTCTAGACTGGAGATGAAACCATTGGGAAATTGATACTGAAAGGAACAAACGGCGAGCATTTTGCCAATACTCTGAAAAAACGAAGGAGGTGGGCCTATCCATCCATGTACGGAAAATGGTGGATAGGAGTATAAATTGAGCGACCCTTTACCCGGTATATTACATGTTGGTCTTATTATTTTGTTGGTATTGTTAAATGGATTTTTTGTTTCAGTCGAATATGCAATGGTGAAAGTGCGAAGTGGTAGAATTGATACCCTGATTGAAGAAGGTAGTAAAAAAGCTTTTAATGCAAAAAGCATTGTCAGCAACCTGGATGGCTATCTCTCAGCCTGTCAGCTCGGCATTACATTGGCTTCGCTTGCATTAGGGTGGCTGGGTCAACCAGCTATAGCTAATCTTATCGGGCCTTTATTAGGAAGCATAGGTTTAGGAGAAACTGCTGTTAATGTTGTATCTTTGGTTATTGCTCTTATGTTCATTACTATCTTGCATATCGTATTAGGTGAGCTTGCACCTAAGACCATTGCTGTTAACAAGGCTGAATCTGTCCTTTTACTAACAGCAGGACCGATGAATGTATTTTACAAAATCATGTATCCAGTGATATGGATCGTTAATGGGCTGGCGCGTGGTTTACTGCAAATTTTCCGATTAGCCCCGGCTTCAGAGCTGGGAACGGCGCATACGGAAGAAGAAATTCGTATTATCATGCAGGAAAGTAACAAAAGCGGCTTTATCGATAATACTGAAATGGCTTTGGTTGACAATATTTTTGAATTTGTGGATACCATGGCTCGGGAGATCATGATTCCGCGGACAGAGATGATCTGTCTGAATAATCATGTTTCTGCTGAGGAGAACCTTGAGATTGCCTATGATGGCATGAGGACACGTTATCCCGTCTGTGACGGTGATAAGGATCATATTTTAGGCTTCATCCATATAAAGGACTTAATTAAGGATCGCCCGCAAAGTTATCAGAAATTAATTCGTCCAATATTAACCGTGCCGGAATCCATTCAGATTAGCGCTTTGCTGAAAGTTATGCAGCGTGCGAAGACACAAATCGCCATATTGATCGATGAATATGGTGGAACTTCAGGAATGGTGACATTGGAAGATATCATGGAGGAAATTGTTGGAGAAATTCAGGATGAATTTGATGAGGAACGTCCCGGTGTTGAGAAGCTTGGCGAGGATGAACACTCCATTGACGGTTTGATGCTTATTGAAGAGATTAATGATCTTTTGGGTCTTCATATGGAGACTGAGGATTACGATACGATAGGCGGCTGGCTGTATTCTAAATTGGAGGTTAATCCACCTCAAAAAGGGCAATCCGTAGAATTTGATGATCATCTATTTATTGTAGAAGAGACTGAGAATAAGCGAATTTCTCGAATTAAGCTATTGCGGTTACAGTTATTGAATGAAGAAGCTGGAGCTTGATGGAATTATATATTTTTAAAATAAGAGCAGCGTTTCTCCTTTTGGAGTCACGCTGTTTTTTTTGACTATACTGTTTGCCAAAAAGAGATTAATAATTATATAATTTTAAATGTATATGATAAAAACTACATTAGTCCCTAGAGGACAGAAAGGAATTCTCCTTGAGTAAACCTAAAAAAAGTCCAAATGTTCCCCAGTTGAGCAAACAAGAGAAACGACGGGTAGAACAGGAGCAACAGAAGCAGAAAACGAGAATTTTAGTTATTAGTTCAATAGCTGTAGTAGTTATCATTTTTGTTGGATTGTTTATGTTAGCTTCGAAAGATGCAGCAAAGAATGTCTCTACAGGAGAACCGGTAGAATTCAATTACAGTGAGCTACCTAGGATTGGTAATGAGGATGCACCTGTTAAGCTTGTTGAATTTGGTGATTTCAAATGTCCAGCTTGTTCCCAATTTGCTGGCTCCATGAAACCGAAAATTGTTCAAGATTTTGTCAACGAGGGAAAAGCAGCTCTTTACTTTGTAAATATGGCTTTCGTTGGTCCTGACTCTGAGACAGCTTCACTAGCTGCATTGTCTGTATACCATCAGAATAAGGATGAATTCTGGAAGTTCTATGATGCTGTGTATGCGCAGCAAGGGGATGAGAGCGTGGAATGGGCCACTGAGGATTTCTTGATAAGCCTTGCTGAAAAAGAGAAATTAGCGATCGATTACGATCTTTTGCGTAAAGACATCCAAGAGAAAACTTATGCAGATGAGCTGAAGAAAGACATTCAGTTGGCAACTGACGCAGGCGTGACAACTACGCCTTCGCTCTACATTAATGGGGTGAAAACGGCTGAACCTTTCGATATTGAAGCGATTACATCTGAAATTAACACCGCCGCAAAAGCAGTGGAGGCAAAGTGACAAAATTCCTATCTTTTTGCAAGCGTAACTGCCTCTATCTGGCCTGGTTCGTCTCTTTGGTTGCTGTAGCTGGTAGCTTGTATTTAAGTGAAGTCTTGAAGTATGAACCTTGTAAGCTTTGCTGGTTTCAGCGGATTTTTATGTATCCGCAGTTATTTTTGTTGGGAATTGCCACTTTCCGTGGGGATAAGCGCATCATTCCTTATGTGCTTCCATTAAGTTTGATTGGTGGCAGTATCTCAATCTATCATTATGCGGAACAGAAGATTCCAGCATTAAGTAAAGTTCTACCTTGTACAATTGGTGTTCCTTGTAATAAAGATTATTTGAACTACTTCGGATTTATTACGATTCCTTTGTTAGCTTTAATCGCTTTTGCTCTAATTAGTCTCCTTCTTTGGTATGGACGTAAGGAAGAAGAAATGATTGAAGTAGATGCAGAGGAGAGCTTAGGATTTTAGTTTTCACTTTGGAAGGTACAAAAAAGCTGAAAAGGTATTAAAATCACGGGCTAGAGGGATAATTGAAGATAATGAAAGAGAGCATCCAATAAGACGCTATATTTGAGCTTATTGGATGTTTTTTCATTCTTTTTTCATTTTTTTCAACGCTTTACTGTAGGCACTTTGTAGACTAATATTAGACCTTGTGAGAAGTTGAATATGCGCTGAATTTTCTTAGGAAAAACGGGGGAACCAAACTTGGCATTCATGCCAATGGGGTGAATCGGAACCGGGTCGAACAGACCTCTACCGTAGGGCTATAACCACAGCCCGAATCCGCCAGCTAACCTCGTAAGCAAGGTGGGAAAATGACCATGCATAAGCATGCGGATCATTTCCGTATGCTTATTTTTGTGTCTGCATTTATGAAATCCACCGATGAAAACAGCGCACGGAAATTCCGTTTCAGCTCCCAAAGAAAGGAACTGTATCCACCATGGTAAGCAAGGTAAAACGACTATTGATCGGACGTCCGATGAAGTCGAATGAACTCGATCATGAAAAGTTATCCAAGGTTAAAGCACTGGCTGTCCTGTCTTCTGATGCGCTCTCGTCTGTAGCCTACGGAACGGAACAAATTCTATTGGTGCTGGTGGCTGCGGGCTTCACTGCCATCTGGTACTCCCTGCCAATCGCGCTTGCCGTATTGGGCCTGCTGGCCATACTCATTCTATCCTACCGGCAGACGATTTTTGCCTATCCGCAGGGCGGAGGAGCCTATATCGTAGCCAAAAGCAATCTCGGTGTACCCACTGGCCTGTTAGCCGGCGGATCGCTGCTGGTCGATTATATTCTTACCGTTGCCGTTAGCGCCTCGGCGGGCACGGACGCGATCACATCGGCTTTTCCAGGCTTGCATGATCATACTGTACTTATTGCTGTTTCTGTTATTCTATTGTTAACGATCGTCAATCTGCGCGGGGTTACGGAATCGGCCTCTTTTATCGCAATCCCGGTATATTTATTCGTCGTTTCGATCTTCTTTCTGATCGGTGCAGGGGTGTTCAAATACTTGACTGTAGGCGCTCATGCCAGTGTTCCTGAAATCGGCTCGGCGGTGTCCAATGTCAGTCTGTTCTTATTATTAAAAGCATTCAGCTCCGGCTGTTCGGCACTGACCGGGGTAGAAGCAGTCTCCAACGCGATCCCGAACTTCAAGGCTCCGGCTGAAAAAAATGCCGCCAAAACGCTGATGATGATGGGGCTTATCCTCGGTCTGATGTTCACAGGTATTACCCTGCTGGCTTACTGGTATGGGGTTACCCCGGATGAAAAAGCAACAGTAGTGTCACAAATTGCGGAGTCAACCTTTGGCCGCGGCGGTTTGTACTTCTTCATTCAAGGGGTTACGGCTGTCATCCTCTTCCTGGCTGCAAATACGGCTTACTCGGCGTTCCCGCTGCTGGCCTTCATGTTTGCCAAAGACAAGTATCTGCCGCATGCATTTATGGTCCGCGGAGACCGGCTGGGCTTCTCTAACGGGATTATTTTTCTCGGCGTCCTGTCGGCGGTGCTGGTAGCTGCTTTTCACGGAAATACAGAAGGTCTGATTCCGCTGTATGCAGTCGGCGTATTTATCCCGTTCACACTGTCCCAGCTCGGGATGATGGTGCACTGGTTCAAAACAAGACCCAAGGGCTGGCAGAACAAGTTTGCAGTGAACACGGTCGGCATGCTCACTACACTCACAATTACTATGATCTTCATTATTACGAAGTTCTCCAGCGTGTGGATGGCCTTCATCTTCCTGCCGGTCGTCATGTTCGTGTTCCACCGGATTCACCGCCATTACATGAACACAGCAGACCAGCTGCGCATTTGCCCGGCAACCGATAAGCCGTGTATTAAAGGAAGTACCGTTGTCGTGCCTGTAGCCGGTGTAACCCGTGCCGTGCTTCATTCAATCAGCTATGCCAAGTCCTTAACGGATAATGTGGTGGCTGTATATGTAGGGTTTGATGAAGAGGAGATTCACCGGATGGAGCAGAAGTGGGAGGAATGGAATCCGGGTGTGCGCCTGATCGTTCTGCGTTCCCGGTACCGCAGCATCATCCGCCCGCTGGTCAAGTTTATTGAAACCGTAGAGTGGAAGACCGCTTCAACGGACCATATTACGGTGCTGATTCCGCAGTTTATTACGAAGCATTGGTGGCAGGCGGTTCTCCATAATCAGACCAGTCTGTTCATCCGCTCTTACCTCATGAATCAGAAGGATATTGTAGTTGCAACAGTACCGTACCATCTGCATAAATAGTCGGGGAATAGGAAAAGGGCTGCTCCCGTTGATGACGGAGGCGGCCTTTTTGTGTGAACTCTTGTACAACTTTCATATATTTGCGATAATGGTAATTGAGAAACAATATCAGTCAGTTGATAAACGATTTCAATTGGACAAGCCAATTTCAAGGCATAACTATACATAAGTATTTAAGGAGTGGAGAACATGTCAGAACGATTGAATACAGAACAGCTTAGTATCGGGTACGCGGAAGCAACAATAGTGAAGGGGCTTAACCTGTCACTTCCAACCGGGAAAATCACCGCACTGGTTGGAGCTAACGGCTCCGGCAAATCTACAATTCTTAAAACAATGGCCCGGATCATGAAGCCCAAGAGCGGAAGCGTTATGCTTGACGGCAAATCTATTCATACCTTGTCTACCAAAGAAGTAGCCCGCCAGCTGGCGATCCTGCCGCAGAACCCGACGGCACCGGACGGGTTGACGGTGTCCGAGCTGGTCAGCTATGGCCGTTATCCGCATCAGAAGGGCTTCGGCACAATGACGCCGGAAGACCGTGAAATCATCGCTAATGCCATTACAGTGACCGGTATGGAGGAATTCCATGACCGCCCGATCGACCGCCTCTCCGGCGGACAGCGCCAGCGTGCCTGGATCGCTATGGCTCTGGCCCAGCAGACGGAGATTCTGTTTCTGGATGAGCCGACTACGTTCCTCGATATGGCCCACCAGCTGGAAGTGCTGCAGCTGCTGCAGAAGCTGAACCAGGAGGAAGGCCGGACCATTATTATGGTAGTCCATGACCTGAACCATGCCTCCCGCTACGCGCAGCATATGGTGGCGATCAAGGCAGGCACAGTCATCAGTGAAGGGGCTCCCGCTGAGGTTATGACTCCGGATGTGCTTCGTAAGGTATTCGGGATTGAATGTGACATTGTTGCTGATCCGCGGACCGGTGTGCCGCTGTGCCTGCCGTATGAGCTGGCGGCGTACAAGGCAGCCGGATTATAAATAGTTTAAGGGAAGCATCAGGAGGAGGAAATGAGATGACAGAAGAACAGGAGCAGGAACAGATAAAGGATTTCGGCAGCAAATTTGACCTTCATCCCGGTATCCCCGAAGGCACTAAGCATTCATTTAATGCCGGAGATATGGCTGATGAAGCCGGAATGAGAGCCTTTATCGAATGCTACAGGCCGCTGATAAAAGGGCTGGATGATAAGGTGGCAGCAACCTACTTTGCCGGAGCATTCGGAAATATTGCTCTTGCAGTCCAGTATGCGCTCACCGTAGCATCCGCTGTCCCTGTCGTCAGTCTGCAGAGGTTGTCTGTACATCTCATTCCTGCCGATGGATATTGGCGTGCGGCCTTTTCTCTGGGTGAATGGTCATTTGAGCCTGCTCCGGCGGAAGCCGGGCAGCGGAGAGAATGGCGCAATGAGCAGCTGATACGGTTCTACCGGGATACGGCTGCTCCGATGCTGTCCATGCTGTCCCGGGTCACCGGACTATCCGGTGGAGAAATCTGGGGACAGCTGCCTACCAAATTGAACTATTACCTGGAGGTCTTTACCTCGGGGGGGCTTCCTGAGCGCTTGTTGAATACGCTGCAGGACGATTACAGGTATCTGTGCGAAGAAATACCGGCAGAAATATTCGGTTTGAAGAAAAATCCGTTCCGCGTCCAGGTGCGCAAGCTTGAATCGCTGGCTGATCCGGATAAGACCGTGAATATGCGCAACCGCTGCTGCCTCTATTACCGGACCGAAGGAGGAAGCTACTGCTATACCTGCCCGCGGCTGAAAGAAGAGGAACGGGCGGTACGCCGGACGGAGTTCAGGAAACCGGCATCAGCAGGACAGGCATAGAAATAATATTTCATAAAATGTCCGCATAAACTCTATAAGCACAGCAGCAGCAACAGGCTCCCGTCATTGACAAGGGAGCCTGTTCGTTGTTACAGTTGTGGATGCCATCAATCAGGCTGATCACCGGATCATGTATTGATTATAAAGGAGCATGAAAGATGAACATAAGCCAAATCGAAAAGGATTTGCAGCAGCTTCTTCCGGACGGAACGGTAAGAAGCCGGGAAATGCTGAAGCCCTATGTATTTACACAAATCGGCGGCATTGCCGACATTCTGGCAACGCCTGCGAGCTATGAAGAAATTCAACGTGTGGTTACCTATGCCAAGGAGCAGGATATCCCTCTAACCGTGCTGGGTAACGGATCAAACGTTATTATCCGCGACGGCGGTATCCGCGGAATTGTGCTGTATACTTCTATTTTAGATAAGATGACTATAGAGAACGGTCTGCTGGTTGCCCAGTGCGGCGCCAAAATTATCGACGCATCCTCCTATGCGCTTGAGCGGGAGCTGACGGGTCTGGAATTTGCCTGCGGCATCCCGGGAACAGTAGGCGGTGCACTGTATATGAACGCCGGTGCTTACGGCGGTGAGATCAAGGATGTGCTGCACAGCGCACTTGCCGTGAATAAAGACGGTGAACTTGTTACGCTGCTGGGTGAGGAACTGAAATTTGGTTACCGGCACAGCGTTTTTGCAGGCGGGGATTACATTGTACTGGAAGCGAGATTTGCCCTTCAGCCGGGAGAGCCGGCCGTTATCAGAGCCAAGATGGATGAGCTGACCGATCTGCGCGAGTCGAAGCAGCCGCTGGAATACCCTTCCTGCGGAAGTGTGTTTAAACGGCCGCCGGGCAGATTTGCCGGACAGCTGATTCAGGAGAGCGGGCTTCAGGGTGTGAGAATAGGCGGAGCAGAGGTATCCCTCAAGCATGCCGGGTTTATTGTGAATGCGGATAATGCCACAGCCAATGATTACATCGGGCTGATCCATCATGTCCGTGCTGCGGTCAAGGATAAATTCGGCATTGAGCTGGAGCCGGAAGTCAGAATTATCGGGGAAGACTGAGCAGGAGGCCGCAGACAAGTGCTGCGGCCTCCTTTTTATTGCTCAATTAACAATGCTGCTTTAAGCCTGTCCGAAGGAGAGGGTGTATTTAGCCCGGTCTGTCTGCAGCTCCGCCCTGTCGGCTTCCGCCGAATGCAGCTGTAAGCCGCTTACAGCTATTTCATAGCTCGGCTGCGGAAGCGGTACAAGCTCACCGTCCCCGTTCAGCGTATTTCCGCTTCCCCTGAGAATTAAGGCATCCCCAAGATAATCGTCAATGACCTCCTCAGCCCCGCGGTAATCTACCGACTCCAGGCTGAAATGAACGGTATCGACATCGTCAAGCTCCTGCTTTGTAATGACTACCGTCTGTCCTGCTTCTGAATTCAACCAATCTTTAAGCTGCTGTACAGCTAGTTCCATAAGCGATCCCATCCTTTATGCAGGAGATTATATTCTATGTTACCCCGTTCGGCGGGATTGAATCCACCGGGTTATCCGGCTCCGGATGTTTGCCGGTAGCGGATGATGTGTACAATACGTTTATGCGTATTCGGCGCAATTTCCGTGAAATGAGGGAACACTGATGTGGAATGCATTATTATGGGGAGCTGTATCCGGTTCAGCAGTATACTGGAAGGGCTGTCCAGTACCGCAGGACTCAAGCAGGACGGATATAGCAAAGGAAAAGTGATATTGCTCTGGCTGAGTGTACTGGTTATTTCGACTGCATCTTCCGGAGCAGGCTATGCGTTTATGGATCATGCTGACGGAATATACGACAGCGCTGATTGCCTCTTTTGCCGGAGGAGGAATTATTGCTATGGTGTCATCCAGTATGATGCCTGAAGCCTACAAGGATGGCGGACCGCTGACCGGGCTCGCTGCTGCAATGGGGATGCTGTGCTCACTGATTCTGGATCACCTGTAACGCTTGCCAGCGGAAGGGGAAACATGATATAGTTCAAGACGCTAATATACAAGCATAAGAAGAATTCTGCATTCATACGCAGGAGAGGTTCGCGAACTCCCTCTATAAAAAACTATTTAGTAGAGCCAGGTTTTCGAAATCTCGTTCTTCTTTCCTGTTCCGGCAGCAAGCCGGGGGAAAAGAGAGGGGTTTTTTGTCATGTCAGAAGGCAGACTGAAAGAGGAAATGCCGGAGGTAACCCAGCTGGGTAACCAGGGAACCAAGTATAATTTTGGATACGATCCGGAAGTGCTGGAAGCGTTCGATAACAAGCATCCCGGCCGCGATTATTTTGTCAAATTCAATTGTCCGGAGTTCACCAGCCTGTGTCCGGTAACCGGGCAGCCCGATTTCGGCGTGATGTACATCTCGTACATACCCGACATCAAAATGGTGGAATCGAAATCACTTAAGCTGTACCTGTTCAGCTTCCGCAATCACGGCGATTTTCATGAGGACTGTGTAAACATTATTATGAATGACCTGATCTCCCTGATGAATCCGCGTTATATTGAAGTGTGGGGCAAGTTCACACCGCGCGGCGGCATCTCCATTGATCCTTACTGCAACTGGGGGCGTCCGGGTACCAAGTATGAGGCCATGGCCGGGCACCGGCTGATGAATCATGATCTGTATCCTGAGAAAGTGGATAACCGGTAGACAGAAGGCATGGGAGGAGAGCGTAAACGTATGAATAAAAAAGCACTCGTCGTCTTCAGCGGCGGACAAGACAGCACCACCTGCCTCGTATGGGCACTTCAGCAATTTGAAGAGGTGCAGGTCGTTACTTTTAACTATAACCAGCGTCATGCGGCAGAGATTGAGGTAGCCAAAGAGATCGCCGCTGCATTCGGCGTAAAGCAGCACATTCTTGATCTGGGACTGCTTAATCAGCTGGCGCCTAACGCGCTCACCCGGGATGATATTGCGATTGAAGCCGGAGAGGACGGGGAGCTGCCGAGCACATTCGTGGACGGACGGAACCTGCTGTTCCTGTCGTTTGCCGCCATTCTGGCGAAGCAGCTGGGCTATGCGAATATTATTACGGGTGTGTGCCAGACTGACTTCAGCGGTTATCCCGACTGCCGGGATGTGTTCGTAAAATCACTGAATGTTACGCTTAATCTGTCGATGGATTATGAGTTCGTCATTCACACTCCGCTGATGTGGCTTGATAAAAAAGAAACATGGAAGCTGGCCGACGAGCTCGGCCACTTCGATTATGTCCGCGAGCATACGCTGACCTGCTATAACGGCATTATCGGCAGCGGCTGCGGCACCTGTCCCGCGTGTCTGCTGCGCCAGCGCGGGCTTGAGCAGTATGTGGCAGAACGAAAGCCGGGTGAGCTGTAATGCCGGGCGAAGTAACAGTCTGCAAAATATTCACCTTTGATTCTGCGCATCAGCTGATCGGGCACAAAGGTAAATGCAGCAATCTGCACGGGCATACGTATAAGCTGGAGGTTATGCTTAAAGGCAAGCCGCTGGAGGAGGCCGGGCATTCGGATGAGGGCTTCGTCATTGATTTCAGCGATATCAAAGCGACCGTACAGCAGCAGCTGGTGGACCGGCTGGATCATGCTTTTCTGGCTATGGGCAATGAGCCTGTGCTGGAGACGCTCAATCAGACCGGCTCCAAGGTGGCGCTGCTGGGCTTCCGCACAACCGTCGAGAATATGTCTGCCTATATCGCCTACCGGCTGAAGCTGGCGGAGCTGCCGCTTTACTCCGTGAGGCTGTGGGAGACGCCGACCTCCTGGGCAGAGGTGCTGGCCGAGGATATTCCGCAGGACGGGCCAGCCTACCGGATGCACGGGGGCTGTGACTGTGAGTAAAATTCCTGTAATTGAAATCTTCGGCCCTACGATCCAAGGGGAAGGGGCCGTTATTGGCGTCAAAACGATGTTCGTCCGCACCTACGGCTGTGATTACCGCTGCGGCTGGTGCGATTCCGCATTCACCTGGGATGGCTCAGCCAAGGATAAGGTGCAGCTGATGGAGCCGGAGGCGATCTTGAATGAGCTGCTGGATCTTGCCGGCGATAACTTTGATTGTGTCACCATCTCCGGGGGCAATCCGGCCCTGATCGGCGAGAGCATGGCTGATTTCGTGAAGCTCCTTCATGAACGCGGCATCCAGGCGGCCATCGAAACCCAGGGCAGCCGCTGGCAGGACTGGTTCTATGATATTGATGTGCTGACCATCAGTCCAAAGCCGCCCAGCTCGGGTATGGTGACAGACTGGGAGAAGCTGGATGACATTATCAATAGGCTGAGGCTGGCAGGGAAAGCTGCCCATAGCCTGAAGGTAGTTGTATTTAACGAGGAAGACTTTGCTTACGCGCGGAATGTTCACCGGCGTTATCCGGAGATTCCGATGTATCTGCAGCCTGGTAACGAGGATGTCACGGAGCCGGGAGATATCTCCGCCCGCTTGCTGGGCCGGCTGGAGTGGCTGTTCAATCTGGTCATTGCCGACCCGGCCATGAACCGGGTCAGAGTACTGCCGCAGCTGCATGCACTGATCTGGCATAACAAACGGGGCAAATAAACGAATGCTAACTAAGGGCATGTGCAAGCA
>RCUO01000868.1_pt1 | contig 12983 bp, 9 predicted proteins | sample 2166161 | NCBI WGS metagenome assembly RCUO01 (sample SAMN09932617, study PRJNA488358) | compost metagenome | feature: garden; material: soil; isolation source: compost soil in cyclohexanecarbonitrile-enriched culture | place: Germany: Experimental Botanical Garden Goettingen | collected 2016-01-27 | reverse complement strand
ATCTCATCCTCTGTCAAATAAATGCCATGCTCGATCGAGTCGATGCCCGCTTTAACCGCAACGGTCGTTCCGGGACCGCCATGACAGTGACCTGCAACTTTGCGCCCTCTCCGGTGCGCCTCTTCGATGACCGCCTTTATTTCATCTTCGGCGAACTCCGCCGCCAGCACATCGGAGCCGAGAGTGGATAGTCCGCCCGATACCATGATTTTGATAAGATCCGCGCCGTTCTTGATTTCCTCCCGGACAGCAGCGCGCAGTTCATCCGGTCCGTCCGCTTCAAGGCCGAGAAAATGGGCGTGGCCGCCGGTACGCACGATGTTGCGTCCAGCCACCACCAGTCGCGGTCCCTGGACCAGACCTTCCTGAATGGCCCGTTTCATCATAGGACCTGTTCTGTCTTTCTCGCCGACACTTCGCATCGTCGTAATCCCCGCGCGCAAAATGTCCTTCGCATTCTTGACGCACCGGATCGAAATGTACTCGATAGGCTCCCTGCACTGCGCTTCCTCATCTCCCAGATCGACCCCCAAATGATCATGGCAGTCGATCAGCCCAGGCAACACCGTCAGATGGGAGAGATCAATCACATTCTCTACTTCCGGTCCCAGCGTCTCCGCCGGTTTCACCCACTCGATCATCCCGTCATTAATAGAGATCGCTCTGTTGCGCAGAGGCTCATCTCCGTTTCCGTCAATTAAGAGGCCGCAAACGACGATTGTTGACACCATCCACACCACCCCCATTTCATATAATTGGAAGTTTTAATCACATAACATGTTATTATATATACCTTTAAGTATACTGAACACGTCATGTTTATGGTGATAAGTGTACAGAATGGTTTTTAATATTTCAAATATTAAATAAATTGGTTATGATATATGACATATATCAATCACGAGCTTTGGAGGGAGAGGTTAATGTGGAACTACGGCATTTACGTTATTTTGTCGCTGTCGCTGAAGAGCTGAACTTTGGCCGGGCCGCAGCCCGAGTGAATATTTCACAACCGCCTCTCAGCCAGCAAATTCAGCAACTGGAGCTGGAGCTTGGAATTCAGCTATTTATGCGCACGAATCGGAAGGTTGAATTAACCCAGGCAGGAGTTGTGTTTCTTGAAAATGCCTATAAGGTGCTGAGTCAGGTAGAGAATGCCTGCGAGCAAGCTCGCAAAGCTTATCTTGGGGAGCAGGGCCAGCTCATTATTGGAGTTACCGGTTCCGCGCTCTATGATCTCATCCCGCTGCTGCAATCCTTCAAAACCCGCTATCCGCAGGTCGAAGTAGTCATGCATGAAATGAGCACTCCAATGCAGCTTAAGGCGCTCTCGGCAGGCAGTATCCAAATCGGCTTCGCCTGTACTCCCATCAAGGATGACGATGTTGTTGTTCACCCGTTCCGCAAGCAAAATTTCATCGTTGTTCTTCCGACCAATCACCCGATGGCGGAAGCCGACTCCCCCATTGACATACGCGCCTTGGCTAACGACACTTTCATTATGATTCCAAGAGAGGTCGGCTCGGTCTATTACGATACCATAATCGGAATCTTTCATAAGGCTGGCATCAGCCCTCCTACTACCCTCTCGGCCCATATCTCAGTAGCCGTGTCTGCGTTCGTATCAGCGGGTCTGGGACTGGCTCTCGTTCCCCAATCCTTGAAGCAATTGACCGTGAACGGGGTGATCTACAAAGAAATTAGCGACACCAGCACCGTAATTGAAACTGCGGTTATTCACCGTAAAGCCGACTATTCGCATGTTGTCGCTTCCTTCGTTCACTTCGTCGATGAGTTCAACATGTCTGACTGAACTTGAGACTATGACATTGCCGATTCATCGGGGACAGCAGAAGAGATTTTAGGCCTGTAAAAAGAAAAAAGACACCGGTTGAGGTGTCTTGAGGAGTTTCTGAAATAGGAACTGCTGAATACCCGAAATCAAATAATTTCACAATCATTTGCCGAACCGGCTTCAGTCAAAGCCTCTGTGCCAATCACCGTAGGGAGTCAGATTCATCGGCACTCACTCGGAATTCACAGATGCTTCCTTCAGTAACGGCGCATACATCATCAGCGCGGTATTGTCCGCAACGGGTTCATCCGAGATTTCGCTGCCGTCCAGGGCAAGCTTTCTGCGGCGGATGCTGTTCCGTCTGACATAACCGCCCCAAGGCTCCAGCCTGATGGAATGGCTGCTCTCGTATACTTCATATCGGTTCAATACAGGCGAGGAGGAACGCCACTCCCCATACAGATAAGTGTCGTCAAGCCAAAGACATAGCTGGTATTCATTCTCTGTATCATTGCGGATCTGCAGGTCCAGATAGTTATAAGAACAGGTCGCCCCGCTTCCGAACGGCTGTGTCCGCTGTTCATCGGGGAACACGTCATAGCTGTGCCGGTGACGCTCGGTAACGGTTAGCGGAGTGTGCAGTGTCATCCAGTATATTAAATTCGACAGCTGGCACAGCCCCCCGCCCACCCCAGACCGAAAGCCGCCGTAATAGAGAACCATACCGTCCAAATAGCCTTTTCGCCGCGTCGGTTTCCCGATTCTCCGCCAATAAGAGAGCGTCTCTCCCGGCTTCACCGTCAAACCGTTTAGCCTGGGGATCGCGAGACTCAAATTTCGGATTTTATTATATTGAAGCTGCATATCAACTTTGCGCAGCTTTCTAAGCAATGGAGTATGATGCGAGGCGGCCAGATAAGGCAGCTGCTCCTTCATGAAGGCTGCCGCAATAGACTTGTCTTGCAGCAGCCATCTCATATACCTTCTGCCAATGAAATACTGACGTCCGGCGAACAAGCGCAGGCGTGAGCGTTTCCTGGGACGCAGACTTTGCTGAGTTCCCTTCACCTAGAGTACCACTTCATCGGCCGGACTGAGACTGACAAACCGTCCGCCGAGCACTCGGTTATGATGGCGGACTATCTCTTCACCGCTTAATGTATCGCTGTCAAAGGTGCTGTGCGCATCTTGTACAAGCACGGAACGGTATCCCAGGCTGTAAGCGCGGCGGCAGGTCGTATCCAGACAAAATTCGGACTGCATCCCGACGATAATCAAATCGGTAATCCCTCTGCTCTCAAGCTCAGCATGAAGTCCCGTCCTGTGAAAAGCATCCCAAGTGGGCTTCTCGATTATCGTCTCTCCTGGCAGCGGTTTGATTCTGGCGCTGATCTCCCAGGTCGGCACACCCCTCGAATATTCCCCCTCGTCTTCGGTGTGCTGAATGTAAATGACAGGAACTCCCGCATGTCGCGCGCGTTCAACCAAACCCTGAATCCGGTTCATCACGCCCTCTTCATCATAGAGCTTCATATCAGGTTCAGAGAACATCCCTTCCTGAACGTCGATCACGATTAGTGCTTTTTTCGATTCTGCCATAATATCGCCTCCGTATCCTATTTATTCCACCAAACGTTTCCATTATGATGAGTATACCAAACTAGCGAACTGTATGAATATACGAACAAGGAGGAGATTCAAGTTGAGAGAAATATTGGTGCTTGGAGGAACCCGGTTCTTCGGCAAAAAGCTGGTCAGCCGGCTGATTGGGCAGCCGGATAACCGTGTGACCCTGTTGACGCGGGGGAATGCGCCTGACGATTTCGGTGACAAGGTAAGACGGCTGCGGGCGAACCGGTCCGATCCGCAGCAATTGGAGGATGTGCTCGGCAATTCATCCTGGGATGTTGTGTACGACAATATTTGCTACTCGCCGAACGATGCGTTGGCCGCGCAAAACCTGTTCAAAGATCGAACCGCAAAATACATACTTACTTCCAGCATGTCCGTTTATGATCCAAGTCCTGAAGCGTTGACCGAAGCGGTATTCGATCCATACCGTTACCCGATACGCCGCGGCGACAGAGATGATTTCACCTATCAGGAAGGCAAACGGCTCGCCGAAGCAGTTCTGCTGCAGCAGAGCGGTTTCCCGGTCTCGGCTGTCCGGTTCCCGATCGTGCTTGGAACGGACGATTATACTAGACGCCTTCATTTTCATATCGAACATATCCGAAATGGTGTTCCGATCGGCGTACCGAATCTGGACGCCCGCATTTCTTTTATCACGTCGGACGAAGCGGCGGATTTCCTGGATGGGCTAGGACGGAGCAAATTGACTGGTCCGGTCAACGCTTGCTCGGACGGCACCGTGTCAATCGGTGAAGTAATTGCCATGCTCGAACGCGAGATTGGAATTAAAGCGGATGTGCGGAGCGAAACTCCCGAGGAGGATGCATCGCCGTTTGGAATTGAGGGGTCCTGGTATATGGATACGACGTACGCTCAGACAGCAGGGTTTGTTTTTCTCGAGCTCCCGGAATACCTCCCCTCCCTGATCGCCTCGATCGATCGTGAATACCGCAAATAAATCAAGAACCGCGCACGCGTTACCCGGTAACGACGCTTGCGCGGTTCTTTTTTTAACATTTGGAGATTCAATATTCGTCCGTGTTGCGCAGCGTTGTTCAAGCCGCGCGATCGCGAAGATAATACCGCATAATCCGTATAAGCTCCCGGAACTGCACGGGCTTGCTGATGAAATCTGAAGCCCCGGCGGCCAGACAACGCTGGCGCTCTTCTTTCATAGTCTTGGCGGATACTGCGATTATCGGCAGTTCGAGAAGCTGCATCTCGTCACGAATTATGGACAACGTATCATATCCATCCAGAACCGGCATCATGATATCGAGCAGGATCAAATCGATTGCAGAAGTACTTCTCACCTTCTCCAGACATTCGAAGCCACTCTGGGCGGTCAGCACCCTCATGCCATATCCTTCGAGCCTCTGCGAGAGAGCATACAGATTCCTCTGATCATCATCCACGATGAGGACTGTCGCACCCGCAAAAAGCGTGCTGCCGTCAGAATTCTCCTCGTACCCTGCGTCTTGATCCCAGTCACTTCTGTCCTCTCTCTCCCCATCTGCAGATCCCTCTTCACCAGACTCACTGCGACTATCTGCTGCCGCCGGCCATTCTTCAGGGTCCCAAGGCTCCTCATGCAGCGGTAGATACAGCGTGAATATACTGCCCCCCTCCGGCCTGCCTTCCAATGACAGATGACCGCGGAGCAGCCGGGCGAGCTGAAGTGAAATGGACAACCCAAGTCCTGTACCGCCGAATTTTCTGGCCGTCGAGCCGTCTGCCTGCTGGAAAGCTTCGAAGATCAGCTCACTCTTCTCAGGCGGGATGCCAATCCCCGTATCGATAACATCGAAGGCCAGCACCGGGCCTTCCCGTGTGTAATCCTCGGAGCGGATATCCTGCCGTCTGGATATTTCAAGACGAACCTCACCCTTCTCCGTAAATTTAAAGGCATTGGAGAGCAGGTTCCGCAGTATTTGATGCAGCCGCATTTCATCCGTATAGAACAGATCCGGAATCTCGGGATGCAGAGTCACGCTGAAATCCAAATGTTTGGCTTCGGCGGTCTTTCCGAAATATCCCTGGAATACGGAAGGGAATTCCGTCAAATTCACGGCGCTCATTTCGATTTGCATTTTTCCGGCTTCAACCTTGGATAGGTCAAGAATATCGTTGATGATGGCAAGAAGATCCGAGCCGGAAGAATGAATGACGGAGGCGAAAGATCGCTGCTCTTCCGTCAGGTTGCCGCTGGGGTTCTCAGTCAGCAGTTGGGAGAGCAGCAGCATGCTGTTGAGCGGGGTCCTCAGTTCATGTGACATATTAGCCAGAAATTCGGATTTGTATTTTGAGCTTCGCTCAAGCTCGAAGTTCGTCGTCTCAAGCTCGGCCGCCGTATTCTCGGCTACCCGCTTCTGATTCTCAAGCTTGCCGTTCAAATTAATCAGCTCATGCGTCTGGGCAAGAAGCTCCTCTGATTGCGTCTGAAGCTCCTCGTTCATAATCTGGGCTTCATTGTACAGCTGTTGAATTTTTGAGCGTGTCGTTACGGAATTGACCGACACCCCGAACAGCTCTACGAGCTTCCTTAGAAGTTCAAGATCGCCCGTCGGCCACTGGGTCAGGGATGCCGTTTCGATTACGGCGACTGTTCGTCCTTCAAATAACACCGGTGCGATGATAAGCTGACGGGGCGGGGTGACGCCAAGCCCGGATTGGATCGGAATATAATAATCCGGCAGATCGGACAAATGAATCAAATGCTGATCCTGCGCGCATTGTCCAACCAGTCCTTCTCCCCACTTGATTCGTTCCCGTCCGATCCCGTTTCTTCCCTCGCCTCCGGCATACGCGCTGATCTTCGTCAGTTCGTCCTCGTTCTCCCGCGCGACATAGATGGCCCCAAACTGGAATTCCAGCATAGTCGCCAGACGGTAGAGGAAGGTATCACACAACGAATAGATATCCGTCTTCTCCTGAAGCTTAAGCGACATGCCCGTAATCCGTTCGCTGGCAATCTGTTCTTTCTCCACCTTGTCAAGAAGACGGTTCGTCATCTCGACCAGATCATTAATCTCATCTTTAGTACTGACGTTCAATCGCGTCTTTAAGCTGCGCCCCTCCGATATGCCCTGTATCATAGCGATGACATCCTTCATGGCCCTGACTATTCCACCCGAGATCATCGTGCTCGCTATGATGGAAGCCAGTGCGACCAGCGTCCAGAGCACATACATCGTCAGGAACAGTTCCTGATTCCGGTCTTTAAGCTCGACTACCCGCTCAGCGGTCTTCCCGGCTTCAATTTCGCGGAACCTGTCCGACTGGCTTCGGATTTGATCAACGATGGCTTTGCCTGTATCCGCCTGAAAGTATGAGGCAACCTCATCCTCATGACCCTGTTGTTTATTCTTAACTACAGGCTGGCCAGCCTCCTCAATCCACAGCTTGATGTTGTCCCGTATGTTCTCCAGATTCTCCAATTGAGTAGCATCGGTTATCATTCCCTTGAGGTCGGCAAAATTCTCCTGCCAGTCCTCATTCCCCTCGTTATAAGGAACCAGATAAGACTCATTGCCGGTAAGCGCAAAGCCCCGCTGGCCTGTCTCCATATCAAGGACGTTCTTCTCGATTTTGTCAATAAGCTCATTCACATGCATATCATGCCCGCTCAGCAGTTCGGTCTCCTTCTCCAGTTCTTTGATGCGCCCCTGTACGATGAGGAGAAATAGGCCCAACAGCAGAACAATCATGAAATAGCCCACTGCAATCTTGCCGCGAATCTTGAGATTCCACAACAATACGTTAACCTCCGTCCTGACATTCTCCGTGCTTGTCCGCTCATGACGAATGAATTCGATAGAGCTATATCATTTCGCTGCGCTGGACGCTTTCCTTCAGCAGGCGGATGCCGGATTCCAATTTCGTGATCGAGTCCTCGATCTCCTTCGGATCAACTCCCTGGATAATGGGGGCCGGGGCAGGCTTGCTCTCTGCTTTCAGCTCGCGGAGCGTGATCTGCTGCTCCTGCCATTTATCCATCAAATCCGCGATCGTGGCGTAAAAACGCTCATAATCCTTAATTACGCTATCGAGAAAGGTGTCCACTTCTTCGGGGTCATAGCCTCTAAGCTTCATGCTGAATTCCTTCTCGTGAATGGTTAGCGCATCGAGCCCAATTCCGAGCTGACTGAACAGCTTTCTCTGCTTGTCCAATCTGCGCTTCATGTGTTCATCCATGGTTTTACCCTCCATTTTGACTGCTTTCTTCGGCTCTACCCATTATATCAGGGTGAACGCGGGCTGAAAATATCGCCTCTCGCTGATCGAAGACACGATTGGGATGTGCATAATACCGGAACGACGAACTCCGCGTTAATGCAGCCAAATGCGATGTCTCGAACGATAACGATATGTAAATTTCAGCTCTCGATCCCGTAATGGGCGGGCCGTATCTCTGCGCCGTTTCTTAGTAGAGGGGCATACGCCCGCTTCTAGTAATTGTCGGTAACCGCCTTGTTCAGAATGCCCAGACAACGGTCAAGGTCGGTCTTGACCTGCTTCTTGTACAGTTTGGCCTTTTCGGCTCCGTCGGATGTAAAATGGTAAAGCACAATTTCCTGAAAATCCACCTTGGGATCATTTCCCTTCAATTGTTTGGTCCGGTATAAGATTCCCTGTTGAACCAGCTCATGCAAAGCCCGGTATATTTCGCTCTGAGGCGGGTTATAGCCGTGACTTTTAAATTCTCTCCGCAGATCCTCGAGCATCTGATAACCGTATCCTTTGTTCTCCTCAACCATCGTGATCAAATACAGTTTAATAAAAGCCCGCTGGGCAATCATAAATGCCACTCTCGCCTCTCACCTCCGAAGTCTTTCAATCATGCGTCCTTAATTCTAATATAATCATTGTTTCTAAGATTTCACAACAGGAAATTGGGTTTAGTTCTCTCTTTTACCTCATTTTGCTGGCAGACGCAAAGACGGGATGGGTTAGGTGAGAAGGATGCGAGAATGAGAAGGTTGTTTTCTGTTATGAATTTTTCATATGTTGTATTTTTAATATTAGCGTGGGACCTGTGAATCTTTGATCGTACCTGAGGCCCTGCTTAAAAGAGTTATCCAATATCTAGTCATTCCTGCTCACAAAAAAATCCTTAAGGCTGTTGAAAGGAAGTAAGTCCTTTCATTGCCTTAAGGATTATGATCATGCGTCAAAATGCCCTTTTTCGTTCATGCGCAAATCCGGTTCTGTCCGGCATAAGAGCCAGTCTTACCGTTTGTTCCGGTCGCTAAGATCCGTAGCATTACCTTCATTCACCGGCCCGCGGAGCCCCGCGCTGCTGCCGACCGACGTGGCGTCTTGTCCGCTGCTTCGCGCAGGGTCCGGAACCGGGGAAGAATACCGGTGCGCGTTCAGCGAGCGATTGCCCCGGAAGATATGGTGAATGTCGGAACTATGGCCATCATCGTCAACGAGCACCATGATTCTACCTTCATTGACGTGTTTCTCATATTCCTTCGCTTCATCCTCCGGAATCCCGAGGCCCACCAGACCGCCGACCAAGCCGCCTGCACCCGCGCCGATTGCCGCACCGGTCAACACCGCCGCGATCGGTCCAGCGGCGATGAATGGTCCAATACCAGGGATTGCAAGCGCGCCGATTCCCGCCAGCAGTCCGGCGAGACCGCCGACCACACCGCCTGTCGCAGCACCCGTGGCCACTCCTTCCGGAGCCATCGTTGCCGTCTCTTCCGTTATGTTTTTCAATTCATCGCGATCTTTCGTCACGACTGAAATCTCTTCATTGGGGATGCCTCTTGCCTGCAGCTCCTGAATCGCTTTGGTCGCCTCGCGTTCCGTTTCGAAAATGCCAATAATTTTCTTTGTCACTTGAAGCCCTCCTTCGTGATTGTGCTACGTTAGTTATTACCCTACATCGGGTATTCCAATCACGGCAACATCAGGAAACAAGGTCCCGCTGCAAGCAAATAGGCGTGATTCGCTGCTTTCAGAGAGTTTGAATCAACAGCTCGTTCAATCCTTTCTTACCGGACGCACCCGGTTCGTAGGTACCGCCTGCATCGGATCATCAGGCCAGTAATGCTTCGGATAGCGCCCTTTCAGATCTTTCTTCACTTCAAAATATGTGCCGGACCAGAAGCTCGCCAGATCGGATGTAACCTGCACCGGACGCCGCGCCGGTGACAATAGATGGAGGACAACTGGTATCCGTCCGCCTCCAATTCGCGGCGTATCCTGCTGGCCGAACATCTCCTGCAGCTTCACAGCCAGCACAGGGGCTGCCGGGTTCGTATAATCCACCGCAACCCGTGAACCGCTTGGAACCGCAAGATGAGTCGGCGCCTCTCTGTCCAGCCGCCGTCTGCTCTCCCAGTCCAGCATCCCTTCCAGCGCATCACGCAGCGGGAGACGCTGAAGATCGCGGAGATTGCGGCAATCCGCCAAATAGGGGAGCAGCCATTCCTCCAGCTTGTCCTTCAGTCCTTGATCGGAGACATCCGGCCAATTCTGATCAGCATGATGCATGAAAGCCATCCGTTCCCGCAGCTGTGCAGTGCCTTTATCCCAGGGCAGAAGTTCCAGTCCTTGCCTGCGGATAACTTCCAGCAAGACAACCGCCGCTTCGCCGGGGCCTGGCCGTTCGTGCCCCGTCTCCTTAAGGGCAATCTCACCCAGCATCAACCGCCGCCCTGCCTTGACGCTGCTGCTGTCCTCGTCCCAATATACCTCAGCCTTCTCATTCGCTTCGTGATGGTCCAGCAAATCCCGCTCCTTCACCGGAGCAGCCAGCAGAATCCGGCTCTGTGTACCCGAGTCGTCAACGGCAGGAACGACGATGTATGGCTCCCGGGCCAGCTGCTGGCTGTCCCCCATCGCCGCTCCCCGGCCTCCGGAGAGCACGAAGGCGCCGCCTCCCCGCCGCTGCCCGATCCGGTCGGGGTAAGCGAAGGAGAGCAGCAGGCCGCACAGATATGGATCGGCGGCAGCTCCTGCCGCCGATTTCTCCAGCTGGCCTGCATCCGGCACCGCGCTGCGCAGCTGGGCCAGCAGCGCCCGGGCCCCGCGCTCCACCGCCCGGAGCGCGGCCGGATCGCCGCCGGCATCGCCATGCCCGCCGGCGGCTTCATACCGCAGCAGCGCCTCCACGCGAAGCGTGAGGTCGCAGCTGCCCGAGCCGTGACCGCGCAGCGGGTCACGCTCCTGCAGCAGCGCCGCCAGCCGGCAGGCGAGCGGCGCCGCGTCAAGCTCTGCCGCGCGCAGCAGCATATGCGCGGCACGCGGGTGTGCGCCCAGGCCGGCTAGCAGCCGGCCATGGGGCGTGACAGCGCCCGCGGAGTCCAGGGCGCCGAGCGCGCGCAGCAGGCCCGCCGCCTGCGCATAAGGCGCGGCGGGCGGCGCGTCGAGCCACGCGAGCGACGCGGGGTCGCGGACGCCCCAGAGCGCCAGCTCCAGAGCGAGGCCGGAAAGATCGGCCTCCAGCATTTCCGGCGTGTCCGACTCCGGGAGCCGTCCGTGCTCTTCCATGCTCCAGAGCCGGATGCACACGCCCGGCGCCGTACGGCCGGCCCGGCCTTTTCTCTGCTCGGCCGACGCTTTTGAAATCGGCAGCGTCGTCAATCGCGTCATGCCGGTGCGCGGGGAGAACACCTGAGTCCGGCGAAGGCCGGCATCAATGACCGTTCTCACCCCTTCAATCGTCAGACTTGTCTCCGCTATTGAAGTGGACAAGACAACTTTGCGCATTCCAGGTTCGCTTGCAGCTACAGCCCTGTCCTGCTCTGCTTGAGGCAACTGGCCGAAAAGGGGCGCGATAAAGGTGCCAGGTGGAGGAGGAGCACTCTTAAGCTCGGCTTCCGTTCGGCGGATCTCCCTCTCTCCGGGAAGAAAGACAAGAATGTCGCCCGGCTGTGCGGCCAGCGTGCGTCTTACCGCATCGGCAGCCGCTTTCTCCAGCGGCACGGATTTCGGCGGCGGCGCGTACTCCGTTTCAACCGGGAAAGTCCGGCCAGCGCAGCGGACAACGGGAGCGCCGCCCAGCAGCTCCGCCACTCTCTCTCCGTCCAGCGTGGCCGACATGATGAGCAGCTTCAAATCCTCTCTCAGCACGTTCTGGGATTCCAGGGATAGCGCGAGGCCGAGATCGGCATTCAGATTTCGTTCATGAAATTCGTCAAAGATAATCAATCCTGTGCCCTCAAGCGAGGGATCATCCTGGAGCATCCGGGTCAACACGCCTTCAGTTACAACAATGATGCGTGTATCGGGGCCTGTCCGGCTGTCCATGCGCATCCGGTAGCCCACGGTTTGTCCGGCCCGTTCGCCTAGCAGGGAGGCCATATAGACGGCTGCGGCCCTTGCCGCCAGCCTCCGGGGCTCCAGCATGAGCATGGTCTTGCCTTCCATCCAGGGCTCATTTAACAATTCAAGCGGGGTCATCGTGGTCTTCCCGGCCCCCGGCTCCGCGATCAGAACCGCTGAAGGCGAGTGAGCGAGGGCATTCTTCAATTCGGGCATAGCCCGCATAATCGGCAGTGTGTTCATTGCGTTCTCTCCGTTAAACATATAGATAATAGCGTCATCTGGCTGGATATTCACAGTCACTTGAACTACAATTAATAATTGGGCACTGAGGAGGTACTGCATGGAATCCATCAGTTGAAACCGCCCCCAATTGGGGCGTTCCCGTTCCATAATCATGAAGGAATCTTATACATTATTCAAGGGCAGTCCCTGAAATCCGGGAGGAGATTCACTTGCCATCCATAGATGCATCATATTCCCCGGCGCCTGTCCGGGGCCGCTTCGCCCCGTCGCCGTCGGGACATATTCATATCGGCAATGCGCTGGCCGCACTCATGGCCTGGCTCCAGATCCGCCATCAGCACGGCGAGTTCGTGCTTCGGATGGAAGATATCGATGTCTCGCGCTGCCGTCCGGCCTTTGCCATCAGCATTCTGGACGATCTTCGCTGGCTCGGCCTGGACTGGGATGAAGGCCCCGACATCGGTGGTCCCTTCGCTCCCTATACCCAGAGCGAGCGGCTCGATTTATATGAGGAAGCCTTAAACCGGCTGATTGAAGACGGACGGCTGTATCCCTGTTACTGCAGCCGGCATGACATCCTGGCCGCTGCCGCCGCGCCGCATGGATTGTCTTCGGAGGGTCCGGTATATCCCGGCACCTGCCGGAATCTGACGCCGGAGGAAGCTGCCCATCGGGTTAAGGCCAAGACCCCTTCGCTCCGCTTTCGGGTACAAGACAGAGAGCTCATCCTGGAAGACGGTATCGCCGGCGAGCGATGCCTGAACGCTGCAGCAGGCGGTGATTTTATCATCAGAAGAGCGGACGGCATCTTCTCCTATCAGCTGGCCGTTGTCGTGGACGATGCGCTGATGGGCATTACCGACGTGATTCGCGGCGCCGATCTATTGGATTCCACTCCAAGACAGCTGCTGCTGTACGAGGCGCTAGGTTGGCAGGCACCAAGGTTCGCCCATGTGCCTCTGCTCATGGGACCGGACGGGCGGCGTCTGGCCAAGCGGCATGGAGGCATAACGCTGTCCGAGCTGCGGAC
>RCUO01000867.1_pt1 | contig 12988 bp, 7 predicted proteins | sample 2166161 | NCBI WGS metagenome assembly RCUO01 (sample SAMN09932617, study PRJNA488358) | compost metagenome | feature: garden; material: soil; isolation source: compost soil in cyclohexanecarbonitrile-enriched culture | place: Germany: Experimental Botanical Garden Goettingen | collected 2016-01-27 | reverse complement strand
CGCTATAGCAGCGGACAAGCTGTAGCCTCTCACCGTATAGCTTGGAATGTCATTCCGGCACTCCAGCGTCAGCTCAAGCCCCCCGTCCTTCCACACCGGCTCTCCGGCAAGCACGAGCGGTGAAGACTCTTCCCGCAGAGCGGCATAGGAGGGCTTCGCCTGGTTATAAAGATCAAGCGAGCCATGGACTCTTTGCATGAATCGGCCTTTTCCTTCCTCGCCCATCTGTGTACGGTAATCATTAAGACTGAAATAGATCAGCGCAGCAAATTCCGGATAACGGCGGTAAATCGCTGTTTTATCCCTAAGAATCTCAATTCTTCTGGCGTCCCCGCCTTCAAAGGCAGGCTCGCACAGGCCGTACTCCGCTACAACGAGCGGCTTGTCCGGATGATCGGTGATGATCTGCCGGATGACCTCTTCCTCATCCAGATCACCATGCCATGTGCCGATATAGTCATTCCACATCAGCATATCGCCCGCCCCCGTAGCATCGGATGCCGGCTGAAGCTGCAGCGTATTGCTTACATAGTTCACCAACCGGGTTGAATCAAGCTGCAAAAACTCCTCTTTAAGCTGCTCCATATATCCGTTCGTTACTGCCGATTGACCATCCAACTCGTTCCCCATTCCCCAGGCGAAGATACAAGGGTGATGTGAGTGGCTGGCAATCATTTCTTTGGCCTGGCTCAAAGCAAGCAAGCGGGTATCCTTCCCCGGTTCAGCCGGCTGCTGCCAGTGCGGAATCTCCTCCTGGACCAGCAGGCCGTTGCGGTCGCACCAGTCCAGCAGCTCATTGCCCTGCTGCCAGTGGAAACGGGTGATGATGCAGTTAGCTTCTTTCAGCCTGACCAGCATGGCTGTAAGCTCTTCTGCCCCCTCTGCCATACCCGCCGCCGGATGTGAACCGGGCATCCACTCCACGCCCATCAGCCGGACCGGTTCCCGGTTAAGCAGCAGCCGATGGCCCTCCACCACGATCTCCCGGAAGCCAAAGGAACGGACAATCCGGTCCTGAGCCCCGCCGCCGGCAGTCAGCACAATCTCAAGCTCATACAGATGCGGATGGTCAAAATGCCATAGCTGCACTTCATCCAGCCCGATTTCGGCAAAGCTCCAGGCCAACGACCCGGCTGCAATCTCCTCTATTCCCTGCCAGATTATAGCTTCATTGCGGTACACCTTAATCTCCGCCTGGACAGCAGCAGCCGGCGGCTCACATAGCTTAATCTGTGCAGCTACCATTCCTCCTGCAGGCTTGCCGTCGGCGCTGAAGCTGACCTTAGGCTCTACCCGCAGCTGCTCTACCGCCGTACTGCCCGTCACCACCAGCGTTACCGGCCGGATCAGCCCGCCGTCATCAGCCCAGTCAAAGCTGTTGCTCACAGGCAGAGCCGTATCACTGTTCCGGTTATCCACTCTAATCACCAGTCTGTTGTTACCTCCGGCACGAATATACGGTGTAATATCCGCTTCAAACGGCGTATAGCCCGAATTGTAATGACTGCCGGCCAGTGTGCCGTTAACCCAGATATCCGTATCCCGGTAGGCCCCTTCGAAGAAAATCCGGAACCGGCGGCCGGCCCATTCCCCGGGAACCTCCAGCTGCTGCTCATACCAGCCTGCGCCGCGGAACTCCTCAAGCTCCTCCTGCACATTCCAGGTGTGGGGAACGAAGACCGGAACGGGAGCCGGCAAGCCGGCGTTATGCCAGCCCTCCATTTCGCCCTGGTTCTGAGGATCGTGCTGGAACTTCCAGCCCGAATAATCCAGTTTTGCTGTGTATCGCCCGCTGTTAATCAAAGCATCCGCAACCCTTCATGTGAGATATATTGGTCAACCGAAATGATTACTCTGCTGATTCTATGCATAACCGGCTGTGGATAACAGCCCCCTGATGATTCGGCTCCAGCTCCAGCGCCTGCTCCAGCTCGGCACCGGCTTCTTCCGTACGGCCCAGTCCCAGCAGCCCCAGTCCGCGCATATACCGGCAGTGAATCACATTCCGGCGGTTCAGGTCATCCTCGAACACGAGGAAGTCCGGCAGGGATACCGCGAAGTAGTCAATTTTGATCTCGTCAAAAATATGCTTCTCCGCATAATCGATCAGCTTGTTGAACCGGCGCTTCGCTTCCTTCACGTTGCCAAGCTTATGCCAGGCCAGCCCTTGATAAAAGATCATTTCCGGCGGCTGGTCATTATAATACATCGCGCTCGACGGCTCCTCCAGCCCCTGCGAAGCAGTCCTATAGCTCTCTGCAGCCAGCTGCTCCTGCCCAAGGCCTTCGTACGCCAGCCCTATATAATAGTAGATATTATTTTCCTGCGCCCCTTCAAGCTTGCCTTCTCCCAGATTCAGCGGATATACAAGTGCCTGCTGCAGGTGGGCCAGCGCTTCCTCCTGGCGGCCCTCCTTGAGCAATTGCTTACCAAGCTCCGTATGGGCACATTTATATTGTCCGGTTACCTTGCCTTCTCCGCCTTCCCAAGGATGGAAATTCCGGGAATTCAGTGCAGCCAGAGCTTCATCGTACCGCTCCAGATTGTTAAGCAGCGTAACATATTCTACAAATAGATCATCCCGCTGCTCCACCTGGCTGCGCTTAGCTTCGAGTATATTCAGCCGCTCCTGTGCAGGTAAGGCCAGCTTCTTGCGCAGCTGATCCAGTTCAAACAGAATCCGCACATCCTCCGGTGCGCAGGCATAGGCCTGCACCAGTGAATCCATCGCTGCCTGCGGATCGCCCTGTTTGTTGAAATAGGCAAGGCCGAGATTACGGTGCACGGTTGCAAAGTCCCCGCGCAGCTCACGTGAACGCTCCCAGCCGGCAATCGCCTCTGCCGGAAGTTTTTTATCATAAAAGAAGTTTCCAAGATAATAGTGGGCCTTGTCATCCTCCGGATTGGCCCGGACGGCGCTTTCCAGCAGACCCAGCTCAAACAGTGTATTAGGGAAGCAGTAGGTAGGGTCGGCAGACTGTCCGGCACGGCGCTGCGTCTCAGCCAGATCAGAGCGCCCGGCAAGGGCATACAGCTCACCCAGGGCATAATGGACCATCGGATACACAGTACCTTCGGCCGGAACAATTCTTAACCCCACTGCTATAGCTTCCTCCAGCAGACCGCAGCCCATGTAATCGGCAATCAGATTCAGATAGTTATGCGCATCATCGCGCATCAGCAGACGAAGCTCCGCCAGCACACCTTCTGCAGCAGCTTCATCACCAAGTGCAGCAATTGCCAGTGCCTGCTCATTATAAGCGCCAAAGTCAGCAACATCGAGTCCGGTTGTCTCCTGCGCATACGCCAGGGCCTGCTCATGCCGTCCAAGCTTGCGCAGCATAGCCGCTTTCAGATCACGGGCCTTGTAGTTGCGTGAATTGCGGACCAGTGAGCGCTCAGCCAGATCCAGAGCCTCAGCATATTCACCCTTGACGCTTGCGATCTGGGCAAGTGAGAAGTAGCCGGCATCCTGCCAGGCGGCAGACCAGACCGCTTTGTGGAATGCATTAAAGGCTTCATCTAACCGGTTCTGGCCGCGCAGGGCCACTCCCAGCTGGTAGTAGGCTTCGCTGTCGTACGGATTCGGATTTCTCCAGGTCAGCCGTTCAATCGCTGTACGGAAATACGCTTCACTCTCACGGTACAGGCCGCGGCGCAGCAGCAGCGTTCCGTATGCCACATTCAGGCGGATATCGCCTCTATCGCGCTTTAAGCCTTCCAGGTAATAATCCTCCGGCTCAAAGGTGGCGTGCCGGTATTGCTCCAGATGCAGGCCTGCCAGGTACAGCTCTTCGGTGGAGCGCAGCTCATGCGGCTCAGCGAGCGGCTTGGCGGCATCCGGGACCTGCTCAATGTCAGGGCGCTTCGGCTGATAAGCAATGAGGAGTCTGCCGTCAGCAGCTCTGACCGTCAGCTTCAGATCATGCTCCTCTTCACCCGCATCCAGCGTTACACTCTCCTTAAAAGCATCCTCGTCCTTCGGAGACAGCTGCACCGACCGCTCGATATATGTCCGGTTTGCTCCCTTAAGAACAATGGTTGCCTGCTCCAGGAGAGAGGTCGCATATGCCTGAACCTCAGCCTGGCCGGATGCAGCATCCACCTCGAGATTAACCGCTGCTTCGATCGAAGCATTTTTAACAACGCCGATATTTTTGTAAGGCATAAAATACTGCGTAAAGGTCTTCTCCTCGTAAGGCTGCAGCCAGGTGAAGTCAGGCTGGTTATCGGTATATACACCGGTCATCAGCTCAATATACGGTCCGTCCTCATCGGTCAGCTGGCGGTCCCAGGCCTGCCCGAACTCCCCGTTGCCCCAGGTCCATTGCTTTTTGCCCGGTGAAACATGATGGCTTGCTACATGCAGCAGTCCTGCCTGAACACCGTGATCGTAACCGCCTACGAAATTATAATCCGATTTGTAGGCCATATAAGAGGTTGGTACAGGAATGTTCTTGTAGCGGGATATATCTACGCCTTCCGAGTAATCCTGTTTATAATACGTTCCGGTAGCGATTGGAAAACGGGACACATCGCGTTTGCCGTGATCGAATACAGCTGTTACGTCCGGAGGAAATACAGATTGCGTATGGTCATTGACCGCTACCGCCGGGTTGGCCCACCATAGGAAGGTCTGCGGCTCCGCCGTCCGGTTATACAGCTGGGCATTGATCTCCAGATAGGCTTTGCCGGGATACAGCTTGAACTCCGCCGTCACTTTGGTTCCATACATCCGGTCAATTTCGCTTACCCAGACGGAGGCGCTTCCATCCTCTGACTGCCCGAACCGGTATTCTACCGGACCGAAGGTGTTGGGACGGTGATGCTGCGGCCAGTTGAATTCAATACCTCCGGAAATCCACGGCCCGGCCAGCCCCACCAGCGCAGGCTTAATCACCCTGTTATAATAGACGAAATCATAGTTGTTGGTTTTATCTAGTGCACGGTAGATCCGGCCGCCGATTTCCGGCATAATCTCGATCCGCACATATTCATTCTCAAGAATAACCAGCTTGTAATTTTTATCAGCCTTCACATCCGAGATGGACTCAATTACGGGATGAGGATAGACTCTGCCGGTGCTTCCCTGATATACGCGTTTCTCCAGGAACATCGGATTCGGGTCCGCCTTCCCCGCTTCATACGTAGGGATAAGCACCTCTGATTCCCATACCTTCACCTGTTCTGCCGCTGCTGGACTTCCTCCGGGCGTATGAGTTTTTATTGTCTGATTCATGTCTGCATTAGCCTCCCTTGCTTTTATAGTTCTACTTTAGCCCCCAGCGGTGAAGGTTCCAATTGACGAAATGCGGGAAGTGATGGATTATATTCATATTCGGCAAGAAGTAAAATAAGGAGGCTCACCAATGGCCAGCCGCAGGATACAGAAGCGTGAAGGCTTCACAGAGGAGAAGCTGTACGTTCTCCCCGATTACTGGATGAAGGAGCTTGAGCAGGAGGAACTGACTTCAGACTTGTATGTTACCGATATCGGATACTTTCCGACCGCGCAATATCATTTCCGTGAGCGTCCTGGAGGGACTCCGGCACATATTTTTATTTTTTGCGAGAGCGGTGAGGGCTGGCTGGAGCTTCGGGCCGGTGAGCGCATGCTGCTGCATGAAGGGGATATGGTGATCATTCCCCCGGATACCCCGCACCAATATGGTGCAACGGCAGAGAATCCCTGGAGCATCTACTGGTTTCACTTCAAAGGTGAGCATGCCGCACGGCTTGTCCGGCTGTTCGGCCTGTCTGCAGCGCCGCTCGCCCTTTCTCCCAGCGGAATAGCGCGGTTCGCCGAGTGGTTCCACCCCGCCTATGAGCTGCTGGCCGAGCGTACCTACTCCCTGACCTCGCATGTTCATGTGGCGCAGACCACCCGGCAGCTCCTATCCGGCATCGGTCTGAATACCAGCAAATCGGCGCAGGAGAAAAAACGGGAGCAATATCTGGAGCAGGCCATAAAGTACATGAACCAGCATCTGGAGGAATCGATCCGGCTAACGGATCTGGCCCGGCATGTCGGCTTATCCCAGCAGCATCTGATTCACCTGTTCAACCTGGAGACAGGGGTTCCCCCGATCGAGTACTTTCTGCGGCTCAAAATCCAGCGGGCCGGCCAGCTGCTCGACCTGACGGAGCTCAGCATCAAGGAGGTCAGCTCGGCTGTCGGAATCAGCGACCCTTACTATTTTTCCAGACTGTTCAAAAAAATGTCCGGCTTCTCGCCCTCCCGCTACCGCAGCATCCCGAAGGGCTGAGCCTTTACTGCGGGCCGCCGTCACCCTGCCTGCACATGCACAAGTGCCGGACAACAGGCAAGGGCCCTGCCGCTAATCCGGCAGAGCCCTCTTTTACCATATGCTATTTAACATCCTTACCAGTGAACAGCGACACTCTCGCTTTAACCAGCTCTGTATATTCCTTCTCCATCTTCTCGGCACCGGCCTTGTTCAGCTCGGCAATGAAGTCATCATAGATCTTATCGAATTGAGCCGGACTGGAGAGAATGGCTTCGGGAATCCGTTTTTGGACAATATCCTGTGTCTTCTGGTAGATTACCTGATAGTCTCCGTCCGTAGGTACAGGCATATTGTAGAGTGCGCCCCACTCTTTTACCGGGAACTCGTCTTCGGCAGGGAACAGGTCCTTCCAGGTGGTTGCGTTATACGCGGCCAAGGATTCCTTCTCCGCATCCGAATATTCGGCCAGAATCTGTTCCGGGAAGTTGGTTGTATAGTAATTATCCGTAGAATCCTTCACGCCGTCGCCATAACGGACTCCAAAAATGGAATACAAGCCAACTCCCGTATTTTTGGTGAAATTCCCCGCATCATTGACCTTTTGATCGAGAATATCGGCAGGCATCACCCGTTTTCCGTTCTCCATATTGTAGGTTTTGCCTTCGACGCCCCAGTTTCTCAGCACCTGCCCTTCCTCCGAGGACAGCCAGTCCAGGAACTTGATCGCACGGACCGGATCTTCACAGGCGGTAGTAATGCTGATGCCGTAGCCGTCTACGCCAACAGCCTGCATCGCATGATCCTTGTATTCCTCACTCAGAGTAACCGGGAAATGTGCGTACGTATACTCGTCTTTGCCGGCAGACTTCAAGGCATTCTCCGCATCCTGGTACTCCCACTCCACTGAGCTGAGACCGAGCACGCGGCCGCTGGAGATTTTCGCTTTGTACTGGTCATCCTTTTGCACAAAAGAGTCCTTGTCGAGCAGTCCCTCATTGTACATGTGGTTCAGCCAGCGGAAATACTCCTTCTCCTCCGGTTTTTTGTAGTGGAGCATTGTCTCATACGTCTCCGGATTCACGTAATACTCCCCGTCATTGGCCCCGCCAGTCGTGATATCGCCCTGGTTGGTTACGGTAATCATACTCTTCCAGCCGTCACCGTTCAGTGTCATCGGAATTGTCGGCTGACCGTCTGTCGTCGGATGCTTGGCATAATAATCTTTCAGCACCTTCTCATAATCCTGGACCGTTCTTACCTCCGGATAGCCCAGCTCCTTGAGCACCCGATGCTGAATCTGGAAGCCATTGGTCGCATCAAATTTCTGTTCGCCAACGCCGACATTCGTCGGAATCGAATAAATCGCTTCGTTGTCCTTGCTGTATTTCATCCGGTTCATGTTGCCTTCCATGACTTTTTTGATATTGGGCGCGTGCTTATCGATCAGATCGGTCAGATCAACAATTGCCTCCGCATCCACCAGCTTGCCAATCTCTCCCTTGGCGAAAATAATATCCGGGTACTCGCCGCTTGCAGCCATCATGGAAATCCGATCCTGCCCGCCTCCGCCGCCCACATCAAATTCCGCCTGTAACGTAACACCGGTCTTCGCTATAATTTCTTTGCCCACATCGTCCTGCATGTTATTCCAGTTCGGGCTGGCATCCGCTCCAAAAAACGTGAAGGTTACCGGCTCCGTATCATTTCCGCTATTCCCGTTCGCACTGTCTGCGGCATTGTTCCCGGAATTGCTGCAGCCGGCCGATACCAGCAGTAAGCCTGCAAGCAGTGCTGCCCCGAGCTGTTTAGATACCTTATGATTCATTCTGATAAATCCCCCTTTAGCTCTAATCTGATGCATAAGCTTCTTGAATGCGGTTGCAAACATCATCGCCTATCAGCGCTGCTCTTGGTGATGCTCTCATTTTACTCCGCGCCTTTGGCCGGATACCTTGATTTTCAGGTCATAAAATAGCATTATATAGACACGAATGCTCTATTTACCGGGAGGTCCCCTTGTGAGTAATGTCTATTTGAACTGGTTCACTACAGATGAGCAATTCCCGTTCTTTATCCAATACGGCGGCCATGCGGAGGACATGTCGCTCCATAAGCATGCGGACTTCTCCGAGCTGGTCATTGTGCTCAACGGGCATGCAACCCATGTTGTCAACGATGAGGAGTCTTTTATCAAAAAAGGGAATGTCTTCGTCATCAGCGGCGGCACTCCTCATGCTTACAAGGCCCCTCACGATTTCAAAATCTGCAACATCATGTACAAAGCCGAGATGCTCAAATCTGCAGGCCCGGACCTCAGAACCCTGAACGGCTATCAGGCATTGTTCGTGCTGGAGCCGTTTTACCGCAGCATCAACGGGTTCAAAAGCAAGCTGAATCTGCCGATCGCCAGCCTTGAGCCTATCTCCGCGTTCATCGCTGGGATGATCAAAGAATACGATGAGAAGCAGCAGGGCTACCAGACGATGCTCGCCTCACGGTTCATGGAGCTGGTGGTGTATCTGTCCAGGCACTATGAGAATCAGGAGGCCGGAACCGATAACAGCCTGATGCATCTGGCCAGCGCCATCTCCTACATCGAGGATCATTACCCTGAGCAGATTACACTGGAGGATATCGCCGCGCAGTCGCGGATTTCGGTCAGGCATCTGAACCGCATCTTCCGTGCTTACTACCAGACGACGCCGATCGCCTACATCCAGCGCCTGCGGCTGGAGCTGGCCTGTACCCTGCTCCGGAGGAGCAGGCATTCCATTACGGAGATTTCCTACATGTGCGGCTTCAATGACAGCAATTATCTGACCCGCCAATTCAAAAAAGCCTACGGCGTGTCGCCGAAGGCTTATAGGGGGAATTCTTGATTTAACGCGGAGCAACTCCGAATAAGCGTCGAGCCGAAGAAAGGGTGTATTGGAATGCAGTTCAAGTTGTATACGGATGTACATGAGTTTTACAAGGATACCTATGATGTGCTGATGCGTCATGAAGCGCAAAATTTGATTCCTCTTGGCAATATCATCATGGGGCACGAAGGAAAAGATAAAACAGACTGGCGTGACCCTGTCAATTGGCTGATGGCAACGATTGCGGATGACAAGGGCATACAGCTTACCGCCATAATGACACCGCCGCACAATATTACGCTTTATGCAACAGGCAACAACATTAACCCGGAAGCTGTAAGCTGTCTGATAGACGGGCTGAACGACCGTGAAATTCCAGGTGTGACAACCGAAAAAACGCTGGCTGAATATTTTGCCAAAGAATATACCTTGCGCAAGGGAAACACCTATACAACAACAATGAGCCAACGTATCTATGAACTGACAGCAGTAAACCCGGACATTCAAAAGCCCGGTACCGTTCGTTTGCTTGATAAAAAGGATATTCACTTTTTCCCATACTGGGCGGAAGCATTCTATGCAGCGGGAAGTTACGGCACAACAGAAATGTCCATCCCGCAGGAGGCAGCCCCTTACCTTTACCGGATAGAGTCGAAAAAAATCTATATTTTAGAGGTCAACGGGATACCCGTTTCTATGGCAGGATATACAAGGGTAATGCAGACGGCGATTGGTGTGGCCTTTGTATATACCCCTCCATATGAGCGCAGCAAAGGATATGCTACTTCAATTGTGGCGCAGATAAGCCAGCTTGCATTGGAAAAAGGATTTACCAAGTGCGTCTTATATACAGACTTGGCAAATCCCACATCTAATAGCATCTATCAAAAGATTGGGTATACGCCCGTTTGTGATTCGCTCCAGTTACAATTTGAATAGTCTACTATAATTCTACTGGCTGTCCTGCTGCTCTGAGGGCTCATAATCGAACCAGTCAAAAGCTGCCGGAGCAGCTTGCCCCTCTGCAGAACCGGCCGCATACATAGCAATGAACACGCCGGTGAAACCTCCGGCAACCTCTGTACTGAGCAGATGCGTCTCGCCCCAGCCAAGGTCTATCGTGCTGCCTTGTGCTGTCTGCAGTGAAGCAACTATTTTCTTAGGATAAGCCTGTACCTTTAGTTCAACTGAACCTTCTGGACAATCCCAGGCTTGTTCTGTCTGCAGGGAGCCGATGGTTTTGCGAAAAACTATCTTTTTGCGGCCCTCTACTAGTGTTACTGCGAGATCATAATGATGCTTTTCGTTCATGAAAACCGTTAATCCGGCTTCCTCCCCCTCATGCTGCGGCTCATACTCCATCGCCGCCGCGATGCTGCAGGAGAAATGGCTGAGTCTGCGGCCTACAAAAGCCGGAGCACCGGCATTACTCAGGTTGGTCTCATGCCCGTGCAGGACCAGATAACCCGGCCGCTCTTCCAGGGACCAGCTGCCTTCCAGGGGATTGCGCAAAAAGGTCCAGTCGAAGCCCGGCCGGTTCTCGTTGAAATCGTCTCTGACCGGGGATTCCGGCCAAGTAGTCTGAGGCAGCTCCGGCGCTTCCATCTGCGGATCGATATGTGTATCGCGGCCGAATACCGGCCAGCCCTCTTCTGTCCAGGTGACAGGAGCCAGATACACCTCGCGCCCCAGATGATGAGCCTTCGGATAGGCAACCGGTCTAATGCCCAGGCATACCGCCCACCAGCTTCCATCTTGCGCCTCGATCAGATCGGCGTGTCCGGCAGCCTGAATACTGCTGTCCATACTCCGGTTAGTCAGCACCGGATTGTGCGGACAGGACTCAAACGGCCCGTATGGCTGCCGGCTTCTCGCTATTGTCTCCATATGCCCGTATTCGGTGCCGCCTTCTGCGATCATGAGATAATACCAGCCGTCGATCTTGTACAGATGCGGGGCTTCCGGGTGAGCACCCCCGGTTCCTTTCCAGATATACCGGCTTTCCGTCAACATCTCTCCGGTTTCAATATCAATCTCACACTGATAGATAGCATGGCCTTCAGTCCCGTTGCACGACGACTGGAAGTACACGCGTCCGTCATCATCGAACAGGAGGGAAGGATCGATACCACCCTGCTTGACCGGAACGGGGGCTGACCACGGCCCTTCCGGATTTTTGGTTTTGACATAGAAATTACCGACTCCGCTGACGTTGGTAGTGACCATATAGAACCAGCCGTCATGATAACGGATCGTCGGGGCATAAATACCGCCCGAGCTCCAAGCGTTCGACAGCGGCAGTTGCTCAGGGGTGGTCAGGCAATGGCCGATCTGCCGCCAATGGACCAGGTCCTTACTATGGAAAATCGGTACCCCCGGAAAGTACTCAAAGGTACTGGTAACCAAATAATAATCATCATTTACCCGGCATATGCTGGGATCGGGATGAAACCCGGGGATTACGGGGTTGCTGTATTGCATCGGCTGCACTCCTGTCCATTTGCTTGTTATTGTGTTTTTATTGTAACGGTCGGCATCGGCCTGAAACCTTAAGTTTCAAGTCATCAATTAGGAGGATACGGACATCCGGCACACAGACCGGTTCCGTCCTGGAATGAAAATGCAGCGTATACAGCCCCCTTTTATCCGGCAGCTCTCCCGCCTTTTTCCGAGCAAAAAGCACAAGACCCTTGAAGACACTGGTTCTTGTGCTTTATTTTGGCGCTATAAGGGGTAACTGTTATTCTCCGGCAGGGTAGGGATCGATCGTCTGAATGGTTCCATCCTCGTTATATTTCAGCTCCGTATATTTCACGCAGCGCTTGTGGTTCACACCCTCCGACAAGGAGCTATCGTGGTAGAACAGGTACCATTTATCCTCAAACTGGACGATGGAATGGTGCGTGGTCCAGCCGATGACAGGGGTAAGAATGGTGCCTTTAAAAGTGAACGGTCCAAGCGGACTGCGGCTGATTCCGTACACCAGCTTATGCGTCGAGCCTGTCGAGTAGGACAGGTAGTAATAGCCGTTATATTTGTGAACCCATGGTCCTTCAAAATATCTCCGCTCCTCGTCACCGGCAGTAATCGGATTACCCTCCTCGTCGATGATCGAAATCTCCTGCAATTCGTCTGCAAAAGAGAGCATATCCCCGCTTAGCTTGGCTACGCGCGGCCCGATAGCCGGCTGGTCTGCAGGCGGCCCTTCGGTCTGCTCCGGCTGGAAGGTGCCGGTCTGCCACTTCTCCAGCTGGCCTCCCCACAGTCCCCCAAAGTAAATATAGGCCTGATCATCCTCGTCCACCAACACAGCAGGGTCAATGCTGTAGCTGCCTTGGATATAGTCCGGCTCCGCTTCGAACGGTCCGGCCGGAGACGGAGAGGTGGCTACGCCAATTCTGAAGATTCCGTCCTTGTCCCGCGCCGGAAAGTACAGATAATACTGGTTGTTCTTATACGCCGCATCCGGCGCCCACATCTGAGCCGAAGCCCATGGCACATCTCTCAGATGCAGCGCTTCACCATGGTCCACAGCAGGAGAATCGAAGTTGTCCAGCGACAGCACATGGTAATCCTCCATTTTATACTGGTCGCCGTTATCATTATCCGGCCCGTCATGGTCCAGGTCGTGCGAAGGGTAGATGTAGATTTTATTCTCAAATACATGGGCGGACGGATCAGCAGTATAAATATGGGTGACTAGCGGTTGGTTAGGTTTGACGCTGCTCATGATTATTGACTCCTTTAGGGTTATAGTGTGGTTTGAAGCCGGACTGCGGCTAATTCAATGGAATTTTTCCCTTTGATTCCGTCCGTTTGGCCGCCTCAGGCGAATTCAACGGGATTTTTCCCTTTGATTTCGTCCGTTTGGGCCGACTC
>RCUO01000865.1_pt1 | contig 13001 bp, 12 predicted proteins | sample 2166161 | NCBI WGS metagenome assembly RCUO01 (sample SAMN09932617, study PRJNA488358) | compost metagenome | feature: garden; material: soil; isolation source: compost soil in cyclohexanecarbonitrile-enriched culture | place: Germany: Experimental Botanical Garden Goettingen | collected 2016-01-27 | reverse complement strand
GCTACCAACAATCCAACGACACCATCGAGCAGCCCTATCGCCACCAGTATGGCAATTGGCAACAGCCAAACCACATTTATACCGGTTACCGAAAGCGTTACAGGTAAATGGCTGCCGTATTGTCGCGACGCGTACTGATAAGCGTGACTGCGATGCGCCTCGTAGACCTTGTCGCCTCTAATCAGTCGAACGAAAAGCGTGCATGTCGCGTCGACAATGAAGGCTCCCAGGAGAATCAGCCATCCCCAGAACAAGGCGGGGTTTACCCACGCTGCTTGCAATGACAGAAAACCCAGCGTTATACCCAGGAATCCGCTGCCGGCATCGCCCATGAAAATTCGCGCTGGAGGGAAATTCCAATACAGGAAACCGGCAACAGCCAGCGCGAGCGCCACCGGCCCCCACACAGAATCGGGATTTCCTGAAACGACGTACAGGAGGGCTCCACCCAGGCAAACAAAAATGGCTTCCATACTCGCCAACCCGTCGATCCCGTCCATGAAGTTGTACAGGTTCAACAACCAGACCAGATAAAAGCTTCCAAACAAATACGCCGCCCACCCTAGATCAATGGCCATGCCAAACAGGTGAATCGCCGGCATTCCATTGAAAATGACCATCCCGATGATTGCCGAGGAAAAATGGCCGAGCAGTCTCCAGCGTGCCGGGATGTGACCATGATCGTCGAGAAAACCAATGATCGCGACAAGCCCCCCGGGCACCAGGACAGCCAAGGCAATGGACCATTGAATCTGTTCAGTCACAGCAAGAAAAATTGCACTCAAAAGGAAGGAAACCACGATCGCGACCCCTCCTCCCCTTGGAGTGGGTAACACGTGCGAGCTCCGTGCGTTCGGGACATCAATTAGGCTATTGGACAATGCATATCGACGTAGAACAGCAGTGCCTACCAGAGCGCCAACAAACGCCAAAGGTAAAATCCAATATAAATTCGTCATCAGTGATGTTCCAAAAATTCTTTGGCTGTTTTGTCAAGAGCGTCTTCGACTGATACTGCTGGGTACCATCCAAGAAGATGCCGGGTCTTTTGTATGTCTACTTGTAGTGATCCACACAAGCGCTGGGATAGTGATCGACGTCCCAAGGCAACAGCACAAAATGCCAACATCTTTGCAGGAACCGGAACCAGCCGACTCTTGACCCCTAACGCCCTGGCAGTACGTTGTAATAATTCAGTTGTAGACAAATCTATGCCATCACTGACCAAAAATGTTTGTCCAGCGGCATTAGGGTGCTCAATGCAAACCATAATCAAGCTGACGAGATTGTCGAGTGAAACCAGACTTCGTTTGTTATGAATGGAACCAAATGGCAGCGGAATACCCTTGTTGAGCCAAGTCATCATATTCCTAAAATTAGCTTTTACACCTGGGCCATAAACCAGGGTAGGCCGAATGATGACAACCTCCATACCGGTTTCTTTCGAAATAACACGCAACGCGTCTTCAGCTTCTTTTTTGGAAACACCATAGGCATCGGATGGGGCAGGCTCATCGTCAGCGGTAAACGGCTTATCGAAATCAGTCTGCTCCCCATTTACCTTTATGGAACTGATGAAAATAAAACGCTTAACTCCCGCTGCGGCAGCCTGCCGAGCAAGATTGACTGTGCCTTCAACATTAACCTTCCTGAACTCGGCTAACGCATCCTGTTCGACTTCCTTCATCACGTGAACCCGTGCGGCAGCATGAACAACCACTGCGGCGTCCTTTACTCCAGCACTCCAATCAGTTGCAGAGGAGATATCCGGAACCGAGAACACTGACAAAGAAAGTTTTTGGCTATCTTTTTTTGAGCGTACGACAGCCACTGGAGAATATCGCTCAACTTTATCCAGTGCGCTCACCACCGCGGATCCGACAAAGCCACTTGCCCCGGTAACTACGATACGCAGGGGGACCTGAACTGAATCAATAGTCAATTAAAAAACCTCTTATATTCGTTAATCAACAGTTCAGAGCAGGTATTCGCACTGAATTCAGTAATGGCCCGCACTCTCGCAGCCTCCCCCATCGCCTCCAATAATCGAGCATCACTCAATATCGAAACAATGGCTTGCTCAAGTGAAGCAGGATCCCTGACAGGAACCAGAATTCCCGTCTCACCATTTACTATCGCGTCAGACAAACCGTAAATATCAGTACCTACCGTTGGGGTTCCCATGGCCGCAGCCTCAATGACAACGGTGCCGAAGCCTTCGCGATAGCTGGGTAGACATAGCAAATCCGCCAGAGCCATATACTTTTCAGGCTCATCTGAATAACCGACAACTTTTAGGTTACGACTCAAGTCATCCGTAGAGGCGCTAGCGAGAATATTTTCGGCATCGGCCTCAAATGGCCCTACCAGAATGAGAAACACACTTTTATCGGCACGTACAATTTCACGAAATGCTGACAAAAGTTCTCTGACCCCTTTGTCTGGCGTAACTCTTCCGACAAACAAAAGTATTTTACTACCCTCTGGAATACCAAGCCCACTCCGCAAATCGGCCAACTCCTCCACGCTATAACGAGAAGAATCAAACCGTTCAAGATTTATGCCTGCCAACGATCCACTTCCAAGAACGGAAATCTTTTCAGCTTTTATTACACCACTGGAAACAAGAAAATTCTTTTGACTTACACTATCGGCATAACAGTGTGTATTCAGCACACCTATAATCTTGTCGCAAAACTTCAGTATTAACTTTTTGGCCCCGCCCATCGTTACCCAAGGCTGCCCGGTAAATGTATGCAAACGAACTTCAGTTCCCGAAAGAAAACCTGCAATTGCACAAAGCAATCCAGCCTTCGGCGTCGTAGAATGAACCACATTGAATTTTTTGTTTCTGAAAACCTTAACCAGTGATATCAAACTCAAAAAATCCTTTACAGGATTTATCTTACGCTCAATATTGACTGGTATATAATTCGTGCTTTCCGCAAGCTGACTACTCATTTCATCATGACTAGCAATAACAGTAACCGCTGCACCAGAAGCAGCCAACGCATCAATCTGCGCTTTCAATTGAGTTAGAACAAAAAAAGGAACTGTTGAAACTCGAGCAATTTTTAAACTTTTATCCTGCACTATAAATCCCCCCCTTAACACCTTGGCTACGTCCATCCCCCCGCGTCGAAACAATCAAACCGATAGCTGCACCCATAGATTGAAAAAAAGCTCGAACAATATTCCGGAGTATTTGGTCGCGAAACATAAAGCTTACTCCATTTATCAGGCTATCGGCCGTTTTGTAAAAAGCTCACTGATTGCCTCTGGCACATTTTTTTCAGGAACGAAACCGAGGGTGTCACGAATCTTGGTGGCTGGATAAGTTGTTTTAGACACTAGTGCGTCAATACGTGCCGGAGTGACGGGCAGACGAAAAAAACGATTGGCTACGGTAACCATCACGCGCAGCAGAGATTCAGAAACACTCCATTTCGGACGGGATACATGTTGTGCATCAGCCATTCCGTTTATCAGATCAGACAATCGACAGTCATTAGAAAGATTAAAAACCTCGCCTCTAGCCAAGGGATGAAACCCACAAAGCATCAGGGCAGAGGCAACATCCTCAACATGGATATATGTAGCGACGGCATCGCTCTTGGCGGTTCCGATGTAAACAAACAAGCCTTTCTTTACAATTTTCCCGAGCTGACGAAGCGAATTGTTCGTCATGTCTGCACCAAATACGTTTGACGGCCTCAGTATCGAGTAACTAAAGAACTCACTACTTCCACTTTTCATTACCAGCGAGTCGGCTATCGTCTTGGTTTCTTCGTAGGTTCCTTGAGGATTGTCCTCTGTTGTTTCACTTACAATGCGGAGCGCGCCCTGGGCAGGGCCGTATGCTCCGACACTACTTAATTGAACAAAGTGAATGGGGTGTTCAGGAGATGCCTGACGATTAACAGCTGCAAGCAAACGTTCGGTGGCATCGACATGAAGTGATCGCATTGCCTTTTCATCGCGGATTTCACCCGCGCAATTGAAAACGACCTGACAACCGGATACCAAAGAGTCGTAATTCGTTTCCAGGCTCGTCAAATCAGCCAGCACAACTTCCACGCCGCTGAAACTGGTTTCAAAGGAGGTACGAGTAACAACCCTGACTTTATGGCCGGATGCACACAGGCGCGCGAGCAATTGGCTTCCAATAAAACCTTTGGCACCTGTCAGTAATACAAACATCTCACCTCCCCCTCTTACAAAAATACATTTTCGTTTCCAGTTTCTTTTGGTCTTTTTCCAGTCGCGAAACTGGCACATGCGAGGCGAATGACGTACCCGATCTCCAAGGGGTAAAAAATCCAGGCATAAATGCCAAATCTATCATTATAAGCCACATCAAACATCGCGATATGCAAACAGGCCAGAAACGCACAGATATAGAATATATACGTTTCATTTGTACGGCCGCCCTCTAGTAGTTTAAGCGTGATCAACAACACTATGGAAAACGATGAAAACGCCCAAAAATCCCATCTAAACCCTGTGACATAGTCAATATTATCGACATCAGAATAATTTATTGACAAACCGTAACCCGACAACAATTCGAACAACATGGACACCAATAAAGAAAAAACCTTAAAGTAGGATGCCATAGACACCAACACCCAAAAAACCAACACACCAACAACACCAATACTCATAATTTGCTTTCGAAAAAACACAAAAGGAAAGTAAACCAATGAAGACTTATGAAACAGTGTTGCCAACAATGAAAACACTACACCTCGACGCCAATACTCCTTGACACAACAAACCAAGGCAAAATTCACAAAACAAAGAGCAAAACCTTGACGAATAATGTTTGCTGTCAATGAAAAAAAGAACGGATAAAACAACAAAACCCCAAAAACAGGGAGCGCCCAACTAGAGCCTCTACCAAATACAACTTTCAGCAAAAAGTAATAGGACCATAAAAACACAAATGCAACAAAGAAGAAAAAACACTGATAGCTCAAACCAAGGAAACCAAAAAAATTGACCACCCCGATAAAGCCATGTTCAAACGTTTGAAATGGATTTTCGAGACCAGAATTAACATCGTTATAAAAATTTATGTAGACCTCGGTATCACCTTCCATATCAAATGGTCGATTAGATATATAATAGGACGCCGCCACAATCGCAAAAAAAACGATAAAAAACTCTATCGTGCGAAACAGATTGTCCGCCCTATTATCAGGCACCAACGTTTTCACTGCAGTCAATAAAAGCAGAAAAACACTTATCACATACAGTGGTGTGCCATACAACTCTAAACCTGCCATTCTCTCGCCTCAATCAGCCTCACATCGCACTGCTCTCTAGTCAACGAACCTTGCTCTCAGGGCCTACATGTTTTCTGACACTTACCGTATCCATAAATTTGCGTAGCCGGAAGTAGTAAAAATTACGCAATAAAAACATCACCCCTTTGAATGTGCACTTGCGAGTAGATTTCGCCATCGCCAGGAACGTGACAACAAAATTAGAATATAGATCTTTTCTCAGTTCTGGCAACTGATAAAAATATCGATACAAATCATCAAAATAAATCGTATACGACTTTATTTTTCCTTTCGTCGTCGACAAATAAGAACCTGCAGATGGATTGCACCGATATTTGACTAGCGGAGAATTTATGTAAGCCGCCTTGCCGCTAGGTAGTAAGGAATCTATAACGAAAAACCACTCCATAAATTCTCGACTAATGACTGCCTTCCTGGAAGTTCGACGATAGGCGTAGGAACTGTGAACCGCGATCGCTCCCCAGCGAGCCATTTCCTGAAGCGAGATAAAAGAAATCAGGCTTGCTTCAGAACTTGGGTACTGGGTTTCGGAAGAGTAAGAACCGTCATCAGAAAAATAAACAGCTTTGTGGAACACGACATTTACATCTGCGTTCTCTTTAAAAATATTATACTGCTGCTGAAGTTTCCCCGGCAGCATGACATCATCACCATCAAAATGGTAAATAACATCTCCTGACGCCATCTGGTGGACACCATGGTAATTTAAAGCGGCTCCAACATTTTTCTTTCTCAACAACAGTTTTATTCTACCTTCGTGCCTGCTGGAGTACTCACGAAGTATTTCTTGTGTTCGATCGGTTGAACAATCATCCGAGACAATAATTTCACAATCAAAATCTATATCCTGAGAAAGGATACTATCCAGACATTCCTCTATGTAATCTTGCTGATTATAACAAGATACAACCACACTCCCGGATAACATCAGGCATTTCTCCTCTTATAAATTAAAAAGCCGAAAGTCGAAACGATAAAATAAATTACATTCATTATTAAGTTAGCGATAAATGCGCCTTCGACACCCTGCCCACTATTCAAAAAAAACAGACTCAGGCTGCAAAACACCACGCCCTGGGTCAGTTCACTTATCAAATATATTCTGAGTGCCGCCCGGGCCACGACGACGAAGCTTATCACATACGTAATAACACGGAAAAAATCCGCTAGCAGTTGATACTTAATAAGACCTTCAAGCTCGGAAAACTCGGATGAAAGCAGTAATGGAATTACGTATTGGCGAAGAGCGAAAAATACCGTTCCACCCAGTACGAAAATCACCATCACGAGTTTCATAAATCGAAAAACCAGAGGTGTAATCTCCGACACCCTAGTCTTCTCTGAAACCATTGGCATAAAATAAACAGCGAGAAAAATCGTAAAAAAACCCATGTATGCACTGGATATTTTTATCGATGCCTGCCAAATACCTGCCGCTACAAATCCAACATGCTCAATAATTTGTTCACGAATAATGATTTCGACCAATGGAACGCTGATTGCTCCAACTGTCGCCATCAATGTAAAAGACAACAATCGTTTAAAACCTTGCGTCTCAAATTTAAAACCGATGGGCAATTTCAAAAAAATAGATTTACAGTAAAAATATAATGCTGGTATCGAATAAAACGAGAAAAAAAGCACCATCGATATCGCCGCACCGACAAAATCGAACCGTTGAATCAAGATCCAGCTTACCGGGAGAACCAGTATATTTCCGACTATTTGAATGACCGCAAAAGTCCTGGTATCACGAAGACCATTTGCGACTCCCGTCACTAGATTAGTAAAAGCAAACCCAAACTGAGAAACAGAAAGAAACACTACAATCCAATAGTAATCAGGCGTCTTGAAGATATAGGTGGAGATAATGCTGGAAAAAGAACACCCCAACAAACACACAACAACACAAAAAATTAAAGAGTACGCTTTGGAAACTGCAATCGTCTTCAGTAGTTCCTTAGGTTGTTTTTTGTACTGTGCGACATATTTAATAAGGCCGTTTACAATCCCTCCCCCTGCAAGCAGAGAAAGCATGGTGACAGCACTCATAAAATGCCCTAATTGCCCCATGCCTTCTGCACCGAGGTATACAGCGACAAGCTTAATGAAAGCGAAACCAACCCCGATTTTCGAAATTTGGGCGAGAGTAGTCAAAGCGGCGCTGATTAGCGCACGCTTACTATCAGAGAGATTTTTTGCAACTTTACTGGCTGGATGCATGAACCGCACCGATGACAACAGAAGCTACTCGATCTATGTCCTTCTTTTGCATTCCGTACCAAATTGGCAGACGAATCAGGCGCTCACTTTCAACAGTGGTGCAGACATCCTTGCCATGAAAACGACCAAGCCGTAATCCCGCAGGCGCTGAGTGGAGTGGAATGTAATGGAAAACTGCACCGATCTCTTGATCCTTGAGCAAGCCTAGTACTTTTGTTCGAACGTCGATATCCCGGACTTTTATATAAAACATATGGGCGTTGCCGACACATCCATCAGGTGTCGTCGGAAGTTCGATATGGCCAGCGTCGGAGAGTTCTTTTAATGCCAGATAATAACTTTCCCAGATATGACGTCTTGCACTATTTATCTCGTCCACCTTTTCAAGTTGACCGAATAGATAAGCAGCTTGCAGTTCTCCCGGAAGATAACTACTACCAACATCGACCCAGGTATATTTATCAATCATGCCGCGAAAAAACAGACTGCGATTAGTTCCTTTCTCTCGAATGATCTCTGCTCGCACTATAAATTGTTCATCATTTATGAGCAGCAGCCCTCCCTCACCACCACTTGTATAGTTCTTTGTTTCATGAAAACTATAGGCTGCCATGTGGCCAATGGTACCTAACGCCTTACCTTTATAGGTCGACATCATACCTTGAGCGGCATCTTCGATGACAAACAGGTTATGCTGCTTTGCGATGGACATAATTGTGTCCATTTCGCATGCAATCCCCGCGTAATGGACGGGCACAATAGCTTTTGTTTTGTCGGTAATTGCGGCCTCAATAAGCGATTCATCAATATTCATGGTATCAGGGCGAATATCGACAAACACGATTTTTGCACCGCGCAATACAAAAGCATTAGCTGTACTAACAAACGTATAACTAGGCATGATCACTTCATCGCCCGGTTGAATATCAACCAGCAGAGCAGCCATTTCAAGCGCCTGAGTGCACGAAGGCGTTAACAATGCTTTTTTGCAGTGTAGTTTTTCTTCAAACCAACGCTGACAACGAAGGGTGAACTCCCCGTCACCAGACATCTTTCCGCTGCGCATTGCGGAAATGACGTATTGGTCTTCATTTCCGGTATAAGGTGGTTTATTAAATGGAATAGTCATTTTTGTTCATCCAGAAATATTTGTTCGAGTGCCAAGAGATCTCGCTTCCTCTCCTTCACTCGCTCAGCAGGAACACCAACGTAAATCCCCCATGGATCAGTGCTTTTCGTAACCAATGCCATAGCACCTATCGAGCAGCCCTCTTTAATAGTGACTCCAGGCATCACTATTGCCCCTGCTCCAACTATTACATGACGCTCCAGCTTAACCTTCTCGAATATTTCTTTTTTATACTTCTTTGGAACCAACGAGTTAGTAAGTGTGGCACCACTGTAATCGTCTGATTGCGAAAATATTTTTACACCATAAGCCAGCGTACAGAAGTCGGAAAACTCGATACCTGGCTCTCCACCAGCAACAAGGCACATTGGTGTAATATGATTGTACTTACCAAACACCACGCGCCCCGATACCACGCAAAAATCATCTATACGCGTGTAATCCCCAAGGTCAATCAGCTCTGGATTATAGATAGCAGCCTTATCACTTATCTTTACCTCTTTCCCGAGGGTTCTGAAACCTAGTTCACTCAACTGTATTGCGCTCAAGTACGCCATAGGCCACCCATATAGGACTTAACTCAAACTCTAAACGAATTACTTCTCATCAATCTCGTCAACCAGACTCAACAGGTACTGTCCATAACTGTTTTTCTTCAGTTCATTCCCAGTCCTTTTGAGCTCTGCAACGGTCAACCATCCATTATTAAAGGCAATTTCCTCTAAACAGGCGACCTTGTAACCTTGGCGCTTTTCTATTGTTTCAACAAAATGCGAAGCCTCGAGCAAGCTTTCGTGGGTACCGGTATCCAGCCACGCAAATCCTCGGCCCAGAAGTTCGACATGCAAACTTCCTCGCTCCAGATATGCCTGGTTGATACAGGTAATTTCCAGCTCGCCGCGCGAAGAAGGCTTGACTTGTTTTGCAATTTTAATCACGTCATTGTCGTAGAAATACAATCCGGTTACTGCAAAATTCGACTTTGGCTTGAGTGGCTTCTCTTCAATAGAGATCGCTTTACGACTGTCATCAAACTGAACAACACCAAATCGCTCTGGATCCTTTACTTGATAACCGAAAACTGTGGCGCCGCCTTTACGCTTCGTCGCCTGTTGGAGCATGGGCGTAAACCCCTGCCCATAAAAAATATTATCGCCAAGCACCAAACATACCGAATCCTTACCAATAAATTCCTCACCGATAAGAAATGCTTGTGCAAGTCCATCGGGACTTGCTTGAATTGCATATGTGAGGTTGACACCGAACTGACTGCCATCAGCAAGCAAACGTTGAAATCCAGCTTGATCTTCAGGCGTCGTGATAATCAGGATGTCACGGATCCCGGCGAGCATGAGCACAGAAAGCGGATAAAAAATCATCGGCTTGTCGTAAATCGGAAGCAGCTGCTTGGATACCCCTTTCGTCAGTGGGTACAAACGAGTTCCCGAACCGCCTGCCAGAATGATGCCTTTCATACTCTTCCCTCGTGCCTGACCCTAAACTTCTCACCAACATTGATACAAACAATCTACCGGCCAAACATAATCCTACACCTGTTCAGTGCTATTTTTCCGATAGACGAGCATAAAGTCGTCCCACAATACAACCAACGCCATTCAATAGACCTGGCAAATCAAACAACCGCCGCGATAAAAAAAGCTCTATCAAAATGAGCGAGATCGCTGCGTGTCATAGGCTCTTTTGTACAGCCTCTTTATTGGTCATAAAAAAGTCCCGAACAACTGCAACAACCACCCCAAAAACAAGACCTAAAAACATACCAGCCAAAATTACAAACAAAAATTTTGGCTTGACTGGTGAGCCCGATTTCTCTACGAGCCCATCCATCCTGAAAGCTTTGGCTTCTCGATAGCTTTTTGAAAGTTGATTATAAAAATTGTACTTCGTTTCTATCTCTCGCAACCGGCTGATAAATGGATCGTCAGACTTCCTTGTTTTCAAATTTTCTATTTCAGCCGTCAGTGCTTTCGTGCCGCGCATATAGGTAAGATCACCGTCCATGTTGCCTACGATACCAAGCGAGGCTTTCGAGTCGCCGCCAACGGTAGGTGGCTTTTCAAGACCAATAGCCTGGGCAACCACCAGTGCCTCACGAAGTTTAATTAAGCTATCTTCTCTTGTCTTGTCTCCAATTTCTCGCAGCGAGACTATTTCCTGACGAAGATTTTGAGACTCAATATCATACTCACTGGAGATATTTTTGTTGATCTCTTGCATCGCCAATTGCTGTGCACGCGCCAACAGTTGCTCAACCCACTTGCCCCCCATTTCCGGATCATTATGCAGCATAACAACGGAGTATCGATCCAACGCTTCTTTACCAACTATGGAAATAACGAGATTCTTCGAAAGCTTCTCATATAGCTGCCTTGTAGGATCCTCACTCTTCCCTTGCGCAGCTAAATATGTATTTTTGAAAAACTCGCGACGTAGTGACTCACTTTGCAAATTTTTCAAAAAAATCGAATAAACTTCTTTTTCCGTAAACTGAGGTAACTTTGACTGATCGATGCGACCGTAGTTTAAGTTCTCAATGTCATTTTGGGTAGGCGGGATCACAAAAGCCTTCGCTTCGTACAAAGGCTCTGCGAGGAATGCATAGGTAGCGGCTACGAATGTTCCCAGCAGTGCAGCGCACAAAATCACAATTTTTTGTCGCCAAAGTGTATAGGCAAGCGCGTGCAAATCGAGACCATCATTGACTACTGAATTACTTGAACCAACCTGCATATCCTAAAACCCTTGAAATAAAAAAACTATAGCCCCAACAATGTAAAACACTTTCAGCTCCTCTCCGCACACTCCCCACTTACTCAAATCAGTACCCTTCAATGAGTTTAGTCATACATTGAGGTGAAAATATTTTACTTAAGCATGGCAAAAATTTTAAAAATCATGACAACTAGAGTGAAAAATGCTACTCATTGAAAACTACGGTCCTGTTTTTTTATTTATCAGTCGCTTATGAGCTCCCTGAGCATTCCGGCCTTTGCCCGTTTGCCAGCCTGGTAGTGAAGGGTTTTCACGTAGTTTTTGTCTATTCAAACGCGAGTTTAGCTGTCGTCGCGCTGGAGTCGGGCAAGCGCTTGATTGATCCGCGATCAGATCTGCACCTGTCGGAACCCCTATCTGATCAGCAATGACGCTTAACGTTTCAGGCTCTTTGGGAAGACGTAGCAGTTCAGACAAGTCTGCAACCTTCTGACGATCCAGCACGACCAACTCGCACAGTGGTGCGAGTGATAGCTGTAGCTCCCGGCCAACCTGGCCGTTTTTCCCGAGCAGGTGGATTTTCATACCGTGCTCGAACGACCCGCATAATTCTGATCGATCCACTGCTGGTAGCTTCCGCTCTTCACATGCTCCACCCAATCAGTGTTGTTTAGATACCACTCAACCGTCTTGCGAATACCCGTTTCGAATGTCTCTTCCGGCACCCACCCAAGCTCGCGCTGAATTCTGCTTGCATCAATTGCATAACGCTGGTCATGACCTGGTCGGTCCTGAACATAAGTGATCAGGCTAGCGTGGGGACGGTGAGCAGAGTTTGGACGCAGTTCATCGAGCAACGCGCACAGTGTATGGACGACTTCGATATTCTGCTTTTCGTTATGACCACCAATGTTGTAAGTCTCACCGATGACGCCTTCGGTCACAACTTTGTAGAGTGCACGGGCATGGTCTTCGACATAGAGCCAGTCACGAACCTGATTGCCTTTGCCATAGACAGGCAGGGGCTTGCCTTCCAGAGCATTGAGAATGATCAGCGGGATCAATTTTTCAGGAAAATGGCACGGGCCGTAATTGTTAGAGCAGTTGGTGATCAGGGTTGGCAGACCGTAAGTGCGGCTCCAGGCACTGACCAGGTGATCGGAACTGGCCTTGCTGGCCGAGTAAGGCGAGCTTGGCTGATAGGGTGTAGTTTCAGTGAATAAGTCTTCCGGACCTTCCAGGTCTCCGTAAACTTCATCAGTCGAGATGTGGTGAAACCGAAAACCGGCCTTGCGTGTATCGTCCAGCGCCATCCAATACTGACGCGTAGCCTCCAGCAAGGTGTAGGTGCCGATGATGTTCGTCTGAATGAAATCGGAGGGCGCCGAGATCGAGCGGTCAACGTGCGACTCTGCCGCCAAATGCATGATCGCGTCAGGTTGAGTCTCAAGCAGTACACGATCGACTTGGTCACGGTCGCAGATATCAACGCGCTCGAATACATAACGCGAGCTCTGGCTGACTTCCGCTAAAGACTCGAGATTACCGGCATAGGTAAGTTTATCGACGTTAACAACAGAATCGGCGGTATTCGCAATTATATGACG
>RCUO01000864.1_pt1 | contig 13007 bp, 14 predicted proteins | sample 2166161 | NCBI WGS metagenome assembly RCUO01 (sample SAMN09932617, study PRJNA488358) | compost metagenome | feature: garden; material: soil; isolation source: compost soil in cyclohexanecarbonitrile-enriched culture | place: Germany: Experimental Botanical Garden Goettingen | collected 2016-01-27 | reverse complement strand
CGTGCCAGCGGGTGGTGATGGGCTGGAAGTGGGGGTAGTCGGTGCGTTGGGGCATTGGCGTTGCATCCTGGAATGAGTTCACCAAGTCTAAGGCGAAAACCGCGTTATCGTTCTTCGCGAGCAAGCCCGCTCCCACAATTGATCTTCGGTGAACACAAATTTTGTGTACGACCGATATCCAATGTGGGAGCGGGCTTGCTCGCGAAGGCGGCCTTGCAGGCGCCACATCAATCACATGTCAGCAAAGCCCTTGCCCGCCACCGCCAACTCTCCAATCAACTGCGCCGGGTTCCAGTGATCGCCCTGACGCGTCTCAAGATCGATCAGGCGCCGATGGATATCCGCCAGCCCTTGTTGATCCGCCCAGGCCATCGGCCCGCCCTTGTCCGCCGGAAAACCGTAACCATTGAGGTAGACCAGATCGATATCCCGAGCCGATCCGGCAATGCCTTCCTGCAGGATCTTCGCGCCTTCGTTGACCAGTGCCAGCAAGCAGCGCTCGAGAATCTCCTCCGGGCCGATCTCGCGGCGCTGGAACCCCAGCTCCTCACTGACTTGAAGCACCAGTGCGTCGACCTGCGGATCGTGTTCGGCCTGACGACTGCCCGGTTCATAGTGGTAAAAGCCGTTGCCACTCTTCTGGCCGAAACGTCCCTGCTCACACAAACGGTTATCCACCTGGACCTCCGGAGCATCCTGCCCAATCCCGGATAACTGGCGCGAGCGCCATTGCAGGTCGACGCCCACCACGTCGAACATGCGGAACGGCCCCATGGCAAAACCGAAGGCTTGCAGCGCTGCGTCCACCTGGTAGGGATAAGCGCCTTCGAGCAGCATTTTTCGCGCTTCGAGCACATAGGTATTGAGCATGCGGTTGCCGATGAAACCATCGCAATTGCCCGACACCACACTGACCTTGCCCATGCGTTGGCCGAGCGCCAGTGCCGCGTCGAGCACCGCCGGTGCAGTCTGCGCGCCACGGACGATTTCCAGCAGTTTCATGATATGCGCCGGGCTGAAGAAGTGCAGGCCCAGCACTTGCTGCGGCCGACGTGTGACCGCGGCGATGGCATCGATGTCCAGCGCCGAAGTATTGCTGGCCAGAATCGCCTCAGGTTTGAGCAGGCCATCGAGCTCGCGGAAAATTTTCTGCTTGAGCTCAAGGTTTTCGTACACCGCTTCGATGACCAGGTCGACATCGCGGATGGCCACATAACCATCCGCCGCCGTAACGCGCGCGACACGGGCATCGGCTTCGCCCTGATCAATGCGGCCCTGACGCACGTTGTGGGCATAGGTGTCCGCCACGGTGGCCAGCGCTTGCTCCAGCATTTGCGGATTGTTGTCGACCCACTGCACGGCCACTCCGGCGTTGGCCAGGCACATGACAATGCCACGGCCCATGGTGCCCGCGCCGATGACGGCGGCGCGCTGAATATTCGACGGTGTCTGGCTCATGTTTTGTTCTCTTGTTGGCGATCCGAAGACAGCCACCACCATAGTCAGCCACTGCACATTTTTGAAATTTATTCCTGTGATGAGCAACATTCAGCGGATGGATATAGCCCTTTGAGTACACCGTAAATCCCTGTGGGAGCGAGCTTGCTCGCGATGGCGATTTGTCAGTCACCATCACTGTTGAATGTGCCGGCCTCATCGCGAGCAAGCTCGCTCCCACAAGGGTTGTGGTTCAGCCTGCCAGATGCCGCTGGGCCCACCCGCGTACCTCGGCGTACGGATAATCTTCCAGCGCCGCAAATCCGGGAATCGCCCGTGCCTTGAGTTTGGTGAACAGCGGCACGCTGATCCCGCACAGAAACCGCGTCACGCGTTCAGCCGAAGGCACGTTGTCCGTGTGCTGCTCGTGCCTGTGGATAAAGTCGCCACACAACGCTTCGAAATTTTTATCCACAAGCGCCGGCAACTCCGGTGGTGCCGGTAGCCGCGCCACATGCCCATGACACACCGAACAATGACCACATTGCTGCGGAGCATTGTGGTCGCCGAAATACTCGGCCAGGCGATAGCCCAGGCAACGGTCGGTGGCGAACAGATCCAGCATCGCGTGAATCCGCGCGATCTCGGTGCGCTCATGCCGAGTGAAATAGCCGTGCAGTTCCTCGCTCAACGCGACGTTGTCGAACCCGCTTTGCAGCACGCTGTAGACCTCGGTCATCTGCTTGCTTTCGAGCTCCACCCAACCCTTCTCCTGGAAGTAGTCCAGCGCCTTGACCACCCGACTGCGCTCGGCCTGATGCTGCTCGTGCAACGTCTCGAAATTCACCGTAGCCCAGGTCCGGGCGCGGCTGGAGGTCTGGATGATCGCAGCGACAAAATCCCTGCGCTCGCCTTCAAAACGCGCCAACAGTGCCTCGGGCTCCTCCAGATACTTGAAACGGTACTCGGCGTAGTAGGCGTAACGCGGTGCGATCAACCCGCGCAGTTCGAGTTGCACCAGCAAGGTCTTGAGCGGCAATTGGCGAATATTGCTCTGATCCGCCAACGGCCCCAGCAGAAACTCCCACTGCCCTTCGGGTGCTGCGGCAAGCATCTCGTCCAGCACGCAACGAATGCCATCGAGCTCGGGGGTGTCGCCGTAGACGAAGTTCTCCAGCACGTTGAGGCTGTCGCGGTTGGCCAACACCAGGCAGTCCGACGGCTGCCCGTCACGCCCGGCGCGACCGATTTCCTGGCTGTAGTTTTCGATGGATTTGGGCAGGTCGAAATGCACCACATTGCGGATGTCGCTTTTGTCGATGCCCATGCCAAAGGCGATGGTGGCAACGATGCAATTGGACTGCCCGCCCATGAAGCGACGCTGGATCGCTTCCCGTTGTTCATGAGGCAACCCGGCGTGATAGGCCTCGGCCTGAATGCCGTTGCGGTTCAGGTGTTCGGCGATGTGTTCCGCCGTTTTTTGCAGGGTGACGTAGACGATGCTGGGCTGGTCCGCACGCAGGCTCATCCACTCGACGAGGCGTCTGCGCTTGTCCGCTCCACGAACCGGTTCCACCAGCAAATTGAGGTTCGGGCGATAGAAACCGGTGGTTACCACATCGTCGGTGGCGATGGCGAACTTCGCCTGCATGTCGGCGATGACCCTGGGCGTCGCCGTTGCGGTCAGCAGCAGCACCTGAGGGATATTGAACTGGCGTTGATAGTCGGGAAGCTTGAGGTAGTCCGGGCGAAAGTTGTGCCCCCATTCGGAGATGCAATGCGCCTCGTCCACCACCAGCAGCGAGATCGGTACTTGCTGCAGAAAATGCCGGAAGCGCTCGTTCTTCAGGCGTTCCACCGAGATCATCAGAATCTTCAGTTCGCCGGATTTTGCCCGAGCCATGACATCGCTGGCGTCATCGCGGCTCTGGGCCGAATCGATACTGCCCGCCGAGATGCCGTGGCGTTGCAGGAACGCCAGTTGATCCTGCATCAACGCCAGCAACGGCGAGACCACCAGCGTCAGGTGCGGCAGCAACAACGCCGGCAATTGGTAGCAAAGGGATTTGCCGGAACCGGTGGGGAAAATCGCCGCCGCCGAACGCCCGGCCAACACGGCACTGACGGCCGCCTCCTGACCGGGTCGAAACTGTGGATAACCGAAAACCTGTTCCAGGGTGTTGTGCATAAGCTGTCACTCCATTGACCGCTGCGGAGTCAAAAGCCTAGCCGGCGATTGCAGCGAGTCGAGAAAAGGTCGGGGGCGAAAACGCTACGGGATGATACAGCGTCCCAACCCACCGCCCCTTGGCCATAGGTTGAAACACAGGAGGCACTTTGCCCACTGATCTCGGCCTTACATCAGCCGGTATGGTTTACCGCCATCAACTTCCGCCAGGTATCCATCATGCAGGAAGCCTGAGATACGCGGATCTTTATCAAGGAACGACCATGTCCCCACAACACTTTTTTCCGCTTGCCTGCACCCTCGCACTCCCCCTTCTTTTGAACGGATGCCTGACCGTCGCGCAACAGCCTTCCCTGAACACAGCAGCATTTGAAACGCCGGAGTATCAGGCCCAAAAAGGTCTGGCGATTGTCAACGCATCAAGTCTTTATGCCCGCGGCGGCACCGGCCAGGGTGTAGCTGTCGCACTGATCGATTCGGGTCTGAACAGCAGCCTGCCGGCGTTTCGAGGAAGGCTCCGTGATCCGGGTTTTGACCATGTCGAGAATCAGGTCGGCACTTTTGATCGGGTCGGTCACGGCACCCAGATGGCCGGCATCCTCGCAGCCAACAAGGATAATCAGGGCATGCACGGCGTCGCGTTCAACGCACAGCTGATCCCCTATCGCTTCGGCGACGACAACGAACCCTTTTTCTTCGACCGTGAAATCGCTCAGTCCTGGCAAGCAGGTTTCGACAAGGGCGCGCGCATCCTCAACAACTCGTGGGCCAACGCCATTCCTGCGACCGAAATCAACGAGGCGCGTTACAAGCAAGTCATGCCGCAATCACTGGTGACCGCGCGGAAACTGGTTGAGGATGGCGCCGTCTTTGTTTTCCCTACCGGCAATGAACTGAAACGAGAACCCTTGGCTGAACCCGGCTTGCCTGTCGCCCTACCCGAACTGGAAAAAGGCTGGATCGCGGTGGTTGCGTTGAAAAACGACGGCAGCGCCATCAATGCCAAATCCAACTATTGTGGCGTGGCGGCAGCCTGGTGCATTGCTGTACCGGGTGGCGACTCCGGTGCAGGGCAAGGCCTGCTGACCACCAACAAGGATGGCACCTACACCCAGACAGCTGGCACCTCGCCTGCTGCCGCGCTGGTCAGCGGAGCATTGGCGGCACTGCAAAGTCGTTACCCCGAGCTCACTGCGCAGCAAGTGCGCGAGCGTCTGCTGGCGACGGCGAACCGGACTGGCCTCTATGCCAACAGTGAAGCGTACGGTAGAGGCTTGATGGATCTGGAAGCAGCCTCGCGCCAAGCGCCAGAAGTCATGACCGAGTAAGCCTGTAGGGGTCGTTCGGCAGCGTCGAGACAACCTCACCAGTCTGAACCACCCACACGACTCAGGCCCCTTGTGGGAGCGGGCTGGCTCCGGGCGGCGCTCCGACGAAGAGGTCAGCACAGCCACTGTAAAACTCGAAACACCCGACATTGTCCGAGGCACCCTCTACCGAGAGGTAATGCGAAGCGACTGAGAACGCTGTAAGCATTTTTACCTCTCGCCATTTCACGTTGAAAAACCAGCAACAACCTGTAGTCCCCTTCCTCCAAATATGACAAAACCCTTACAAAGCCTGTCGACCTCAGCCGTCTTGTCCCCCAACGCCATACCCTCCTATAGTTTCCTGCGCGGCTGAAAACAGTGTCTCGGCCTGCCGGGAACACTTGCCGATTTCGCACAGGACCCACTCGATGAAGAAAGCCGACACGCCGACAGCCCGCTATCACCCGCTCAAGAGCCGCTACAGCGAAACCCCAGTGCTGGTCATCGATACCGAGGCCGACCCCTACGAGATCCTCGACGCCGCCCGACAACGCATACGCGCCGCCAGCGACCTGCTCGAAACCCTTTATTGCACGTGTTTCAAACAGGCCGAAGCGAGCGACATCCCCAAGATCGTCGGCGCCCTGTACCTGCTGACCCAGGACGGCAACGACCTGCTCGACATCGCCCGCCAGCGCTTGCCGAAACACGTTGCTAGTCCCACCACAACTCCCTGTGGGAGCGGGCTTGCTCGCGAAAAACGATAACGCGGTGAGCCAGATGAAAAACAAAATACCCGATACCCAAGAACCGCTCGTACAAGCAGCCTACGACGCATGGTTCAAAGCCCAAGTACAAGCCGGCCTAGACGATTCCCGCCCCTCCATTCCAAATGAAGAGGCTAAACGCTTGATGGCAATCAAACGCGAAAAATTGCGCAAGAGATAAGCCCGTCAGCAACGCCCTATCAAAGCTTCGGCAAGGTCCTACAAAACAAGACACCTTATCGGCTATCGATGACCAGCCACTCAATCCTATAGTCCGGGCTGTCGCTGCCAAATCAGCGACCGGGTTTGGTCACCCGAATAGGGAACTCATTTTGCTTCCGATGTATGCTGCGACACCTCAAGTGTTTGCACGCTATATGGTGGCTGTGTTCGGGACGTCTTCGGGCGTACCGGCAATGTGAGTTCTCACCGGTTTGACCAACCCGAACACAGTCCGCCTCCCATCGCTTGGTCACGATAATGGCGGTTTTTTCTAAAGCACTTGAGAATTCTCACAATGAACAAATGGAATCCGTTCACCAACGAACGCTACCTGCCGCTCCACACCAACCTCACCGACACTACACCGCTAATCATCGACACAGAAGCCAACCCCCAAGACATCCTCGAAGCCGCACTTCAACGCATCCGAGCTTCCAGCGAGCTCCTCCAAACCCTGCACTGCCAAAGTTTCAAGGACGGTGACGTCGAAGACATTCCCCACATCACCCACGCACTTTATCTCCTGACCCAAGACGGCTGCGACCTGCTCAAGGTTGCCCAGCAACGAATGTTGAACTGGAAAGCCCCGGTCTGACGCCATGCACTCGCAAGTAAGCCGCCTGCCCATTGGTGCCGGTTTGCTTGCGATGAAAAAGGAGTAGGTAAGTGGCATTATTCTGGCTGTTAAAGCGCATTACAGCTGGAATAATGGCAGTTCATGCGCGGTTATCGCCGGCCTTATTCCCATGGTGTGCATGGAAATGGTCAACCCCGCGAAACATCAAAAATACCGGTCTATCGACCAAATCCTTTGAGCTACACTGGGTCATTGCACTAAAGAGGCAGATGTCATGAGCGAACTGACTTTCCAGCAAAAGCAGGATTATTACGACAAGGTGCGCCGTTCAAACTATCTGGCGAGCTTGCGCCTTGAAGGCTTCAATACTTCCCGTGCAGACGCAGAAAAACCACTGCCGACGCGGGAGTCGGTGCTCGAAAAATATCGTCAGAACCCACGTTAATGGTGGATAAATATGGGGTCTGACAAGACCCCTATTGCTACCCAGGTAGCGACGTTCTGCGTAACTTGCTCAATATCCAAGACGAAGAACAGCTACAAAAAGCGGAGCGAGAACTCTCAGAAATTGCCGTCAGCAATTTTCGCCTCCTCCCCCCTCCATACGACCTTAGCCTTCTACAACACATTCATAAGACCTTGTTTTCAGATATCTACGAATGGGCGGGATTGCTGCGAACTGTCAATATCCGCAAAGGCGACACACTTTTTTGTACCGCAGACCGAATTGCCCCTGAAACCGAGAAAATTTTTCGCGTCATGGAGGGTGCTTCGTGGTTTGTCGGAACCAGTAAAACCGAACTAGTCGAGAGGATTGCTGAATCGTACGGTGATCTTAACGTCGTTCACCCTTTTCGTGAGGGCAACGGTCGCGCTCAAAGGATCCTATTCGAACAGATCATCATTAATGCCGGCTTTGCAGTAGATTGGTGGCTGATAAAAGACGCTGTATGGGTACCCGCGAATATCGCTGCGGTGGCCTGCGACTACCGTGGTCTTGAAGCTATTTTCGAGCATTGCATTGGTGACCCGTTGAATGCTCCACATACTTGACCGTTTCCCGCTCCAACATCGGATGCACTCCCCGCAATGAACCTCGCCCCCAACCTCCCCGACGACCACTTGATGCAGCAACTCATGCAACTGCTGCATGAAGAACTCGGCTTCCCCGAACGCAAAACCATCAGCCTCGGCACCTCGATCAATTTCGACCTGGGCTGCAACGGTGCAGACGCCCGGCATTTGATCGAAACTCTGGAAGACTACTTCGTCATCGACTTCGTGGATTTCGACAGTTATCGCTATTTCCAGCCCGACGGCTTTGACGTGAATCTCAAGCGAAAAGCCAAGGGTCGCGGCGAGAAGGTGCCATTGACCATCGGCATGCTCTACCGGGCCATCAAGGCCCAACGCTGGGACACGGATGAGCTCGAGGGCCCGTAACGGCCCGGCGCATTCTGACTTGCCAGCGGAAAACTGAATTTTGCGCACAAAAAAGCCGCCCCGAAGGGCGGCTTTTTCGTTAGCTCAATCCAGCACTTACAACTTTGGACCCGCAGCCTTGATCGCGTCGCTCACTTCGAACTTCTTGAAGTTCTCGATGAACAGGCCGGCCAGTGCTTTGGCGGCTTCGTCGTAGGCGGCTACGTCGGCCCAGGTGTTGCGTGGGTTCAGCAGGCCAGTCTCAACGCCCGGTACGGCCACTGGCACGTCGAGGTTGATGGTGTCCAGGTGCTCGGTCTCGGTACCGATCAGCGCGCCGCTCTGGATCGCTGCGATCACGGCACGGGTGGTCGGGATGTTGAAGCGTTTGCCGACGCCGTAGCCACCGCCGGTCCAGCCGGTGTTGACCAGGTAGACCTTGGAGCCGAAGCCGCGGATGCGCTTGATCAGCAGCTCAGCGTATTCACCAGCCGGACGCGGGAAGAACGGTGCGCCGAAGCAGGTGGAGAAGGTCGACTTGATGCCGCTGCCCGAACCCATTTCGGTCGAACCGACCAGGGCGGTGTAACCGGACAGGAAGTGGTAAGCCGCTTGTTCTTCGTTGAGGATCGACACTGGCGGCAGTACGCCGGTCAGGTCGCAGGTCAGGAAGATCACAGCGTTTGGCTCGCCGCCCAGGTTCTTCTCGGAACGCTTGGCAACGTGCTCCAGCGGGTACGCGGCGCGGCTGTTCTGGGTCAGGCTGACATCGGCGTAGTCGGCGTGTTTGACATCGTCGATGACGACGTTTTCCAGCACGGCGCCGTGCTTGATGGCTTTCCAGATAACCGGCTCGTTCTTCTCGGAGAGGTCGATGCACTTGGCATAGCAACCGCCTTCGATGTTGAACACCACGCCTTCGCCCCAGCCGTGTTCGTCGTCACCGATCAGGTAACGGCTTTCGTCGGCGGACAGGGTGGTCTTGCCAGTGCCGGACAGACCGAAGAACAGGGTCACGTCGCCCTCTTCGCCGATGTTGGCGGCGCAGTGCATTGGCAGTACGTCGGCAGCCGGCAGCAGGAAGTTCTGCACCGAGAACATGGCTTTCTTCATCTCACCGGCGTAACGCATGCCGGCGATCAGCACTTTCTTCTGTGCGAAGTTGATGATCACGCAGCCGTCGGAGTTGGTGCCGTCACGCTCTGGCACGCATTCGAAGTTGGCAACGTTGAGGACCTGCCACTCGTCACGACCCGCCGGGTTGTACTGAGCCGGGTTGATGAACAGGCAACGGCCGAACAGGTTCTGCCAGGCAGTCTGGGTGGTCATCTTCACGGCCAGGTAGTGCTCGGAAGCCGCACCTACATGCACGTGGGAAACGAAATGCTCTTGCGCGTTGTTGAATGCCTCAACGCGAGCCCACAGGGCGTCGAACTTGTCGGCCGGGAACTTGCGGTTGATCGGGCCCCAGGCGATGGCAGCCTGGGTGCTTGGCTCTTCAACGATGAAACGGTCGACTGGCGAACGGCCGGTACGGTGACCGGTACGAACAACCAGCGCGCCGGTATCGGCAAGCTCGCCTTCACCGCGATTGAGGGCTTCTTTAACCAGATCATCAACACTCAGATCGGTGTACACGGCATTGTTGGCTTGCGTCATGAGGTTCCCCGTCGGCCAGTGGCCGAGTGCTCCAAACGTTTTTGTAGTAGAAAGTCGTGCACTACTACCGCGAAAAAAGTGGGCCGGATTATGCCAGAAAAGCCCAAAAAGAGTAGGCCCCTCCTGTCGTAACGGCGTTAATCCGGCGCAAGGCAGTGAATTTACCTGCGCTGAACCGTTTTAGTGACGGGTATCTGACGGCGTCTCGATACCCGCGCCTGCGAACAATTGAGTGACATCGGCCGCGTCAAACAGGTAGCGCTGGTTGCAGAACTGGCAATCGATTTCGATGTTGCCACCGTGTTCGTCCACCAATTGCTGCGCGTCTTCCATACCCAGACTGACCAGCGCATTGGCCGAACGTTCGCGCGAGCAGCTGCAACGGAAGCGCAGCTTCTGCACATCGAACAGACGCACCTGCTCGTCGTGGTACAGGCGATGCAGCACGGTTTCGTTGTCCAGGCTCAACAGCTCATCGGCGGTCAGCGTACCGCCCAGAGTGGTGATGTGCTGCCAGCTGGCGGCGCGTTCGTCTTCGTCTTTCAAACGATCGGCCGGCAGTTGTTGCAGCAACAGACCACGGGCACGACGACCATCGGCGTACAGCCAGAAACGCGTGCCGACTTGCTGGGACATGACGAAATAGTTGGTGAAGCATTCGGACAGGGTGGCGCCGTCGAGGTCGACGATGCCCTGGTATCGCTGGCCCTGTTTCGGGTCGATGGTCAATGCCAGGACGCCTTCAGGCATCAGGTCGGCCAGGGTGGCATCGGGAGCGATGCGATCCGCGTCGTAACGGGCCAGGCCACGGATGTCGCGCTCGCTGGAGCACTCGATCATCAGCAGCGGGATCGGGCCTTCGGAGCGGGCTTGCAGAATCAGCAAGCCATCGAACTTCATCGTGCCGACCAGCAACGATGCGGCCGCCATCAGCTCGCCGAGCAGTTGCGCGACCGGCTGCGGGTAGGCGTGTTTGGCCAGGACTTCGGCGTAGCTGAGCTCCAACGAGACCAGCTCGCCACGGGTGTCGCTGTCATCGAAGATGAAGCGTTGTGTGAAGTCGTTATCCGCGTGATCGGTCATAGGTCTGGGTATCTGAAGTAGTGAAAATGGTTACAGGAAACAAGAAATTTACCTTGCGCGACCACTCGGGTGCGCAATGTTCAGCCATGAAAGGCATTTTATGAACAATCCGGGCCTGATCCAAGCAGGTGGAACAAGCGCTGATGGGTTCCGGGTCGTTTCCCGCTCTGCACTGCTGGCAATGTGGTTATGGCCTACAGATCAGAGACTGTGTGTGATTTTCGACGAGCGGCGATATCGTCCATGCGATGCACTGCTGGCCAGGCACAGATATGGATGCGCACCGGGTCAATTGCAAGTCTGAGCCTGAAGGCGCGGTGAAACCTGGCGAGTGCGCGGCACTCGCCCGAGCAATATCTGTATTAGTCGTCGTTACTGCTGCCACGAAACTTGAACAAATCCCGCCGCTGTTTCTTGCTTGGCTTACCGTCGGTGCTCACGCCCAGGGCTCCGGCCTTTCTTTGCGCTGCGGCCTCTTCGCGCTTGGCGATGCTGGCCAGGGTTTCGGCATACAAGGTTTGCGCCTCCGGTGCGCCGCGACGAACGATCGACAGTGCCAGGACTACCACCGTGCGCTCCTCGAAACCGGTGCGAATCACGAACTCATCGCCGATTCGTGGCTCTTTACCCGGCTTGCAGCGTTCGCCCCGGCAGTGCACCTTGCCGCTTTCGATCGCCGCCTTGGCCAGGGCGCGGGTTTTGTAGAATCGTGCAGCCCACAACCATTTATCGAGGCGGACTTTGTCGTCCTCTTCGTTTTTTTGTGCCATGGAATTTCCTCATTCTGAAATATTGGTGAACTGTACTACCGTTTCTGACGTACCAAGAATTTCACCGTCTCGGATTACAATGCTGACATTCCATAACCTCCTTGCGAGGCTGGAAATCCGGGCCGTAGATATCTGTCGCCTTTTAATCATTATTCTGCGTGAATACCGCGAATCCGGCCGCGTGCGGCCCGAGCGGTTTCTACCGGTTGAGCACTATTGAAGACATTTGACCATTTGACCGTTGTCGGTCTGCGCGAGTGGGTGGCGCTCCCGGATTTGGGAGTCGCCGGCCTTCGGGCAAAAATCGACACCGGTGCCAGCACCTCAAGCCTCCACGCCACCGAAATCGAGCTGTTCGAGCGCGATGGTGAGCAGTGGGTGCGTTTTACCGCCCACCTGGGTTCCGTCGTACAACTGCGCCACCGACGCTGCGAAGCACCGCTGGTGACGATGAAAACCATTAAAAGCTCAAACGGTCACGCGCAGGTGCGATACGTGATCAGCACTACCCTGGCCCTTGGTGATCGGGTCTGGCGGGTCGAGTTCACGCTCGCCTGCCGCAAGTCCATGCGTTATCGCCTGCTGCTCGGCTCCAAAGCCCTGATCCATGGCCAGTTGGTGGTCAATCCGGGCATCAAGTATGTACAAGACAAGCCGGTGTTCCCGGTATCTACCTCCTCCACAGGTGTTGCATGAAGATCGCTGTGCTGTCGCGGAACCCGCGTCTGTATTCCACCCGCCGTCTGGTCGAAGCCGGAACCGAGCGCGGGCATGAAATGGTAGTGATCGACACCTTGCGCGCCTACATGAACATCGCCAGCCACAAGCCGCAGATCCACTACCGCGGCAAGCCACTGGAAGGTTTCGATGCGGTGATTCCACGGATCGGTGCGTCCGTGACTTTTTATGGCTGCGCCGTGCTGCGCCAGTTCGAAATGATGGGGGTGTTCCCGCTCAACGAATCGGTGGCCATTGCCCGCTCGCGGGACAAGCTGCGTTCGCTGCAATTGCTGTCCCGTCGCGGGATCGGCTTGCCGGTGACCGGCTTTGCCCACTCCCCCGATGACATTCCCGACCTGATCGAAATGGTCAACGGCGCGCCGCTGGTGATCAAGGTGCTGGAAGGCACCCAAGGCATTGGAGTGGTGCTGTGCGAAACCGCTACCGCCGCAGAGTCGGTGATCGAGGCGTTCATGGGCCTCAAGCAGAACATCATGGTCCAGGAGTACATCAAGGAAGCCGGTGGTGCAGACATTCGCTGCTTCGTCGTCGGAGACAAGGTGATTGCGGCGATGAAGCGCCAGGCCAAACCCGGCGAGTTTCGCTCCAACCTGCATCGCGGCGGCAGCGCGAGCCTGATCAAGATCACGCCTGAAGAGCGCATGACGGCCTTGCGCGCAGCCAAGGTCATGGGGCTGGCGGTGGCGGGTGTGGACATCCTGCGCTCCAATCACGGGCCGCTGGTGATGGAAGTGAACTCGTCGCCGGGGCTGGAAGGGATCGAGACCACCACTGGCAAGAATGTGGCGGGGATCATCATTGAGCATCTGGAGAAGAATGGCGGGCCGAATA